>Ga0209409_1000086_pt1 | contig 97856 bp, 82 predicted proteins | sample AD_JPNMR1_MetaG_FD_184424 | JGI IMG/M metagenome (GOLD analysis project Ga0209409, IMG submission 184424) | Active sludge microbial communities of municipal wastewater-treating anaerobic digesters from Japan - AD_JPNMR1_MetaG (SPAdes) (version 2) | ecosystem: Engineered > Bioreactor > Anaerobic... | reverse complement strand
TCAGAAAATATCCCAGACATGGTATACCCCTTTGCAGCATTACGAATAATAAGTAAAAAGAAATTAAAACAAATAAAAGAAATAATGAAAAGAAAAGCGAAAAAGAAATGAAAAAAAATAGTTGTAAAAAATTAAAGGAACACATAAAATATTTTTCAAAAAGTTATAAAGGAGAAAAATATCTATGTGTTCCTCATATTCATCTTCTTGTCCTTATAATTATTATGATATGATAAGAAATAAAAATCAAGTATTTAATTATCGATTAAAAATGGTTCAGTATGCAAAAATAAACGGAATAAAACCAGCAGCAGCGTATTTTCACACAACAGCAAAGACAGTAAGAAAGTGGTTGGCACGATATAAAGAAGAAGGAAATAAAGGATTAATAGATAGAAGTAGAAAACCACATAATTCGCCTAAAAAATTAAGAACAGAAGAAGAAAAAAAATAATAGAATTAAGAGAACGAACACATTTTGGAGCATAGCGATTGAAAATGGAGTTTGAATTGCCATATTCAAACAGAACAATACATAAGGTTTTGTTCACTCAATTAAAAATATGGGTGCTCAACATATTTTTATTCCGCCCTGTATGTCTAATTTTAATTCTGATGTAGAATCTATTCATAATACTATTGAAAATGAGTTTTATGATTTAAAATATTTTTATTCTAAATATAATTTCTTTTCTAAAATTTCTACTTATCAATTTTATTATAATTTCTTTCGTAAAAATTCTTATAAAAATTGAAAAGAACCTGTTACTTTAATTAAGCAATGGCTTCCTGATTTTGATTATCTTTCTTTCTTTTGTTTTTTTCCTCTTGACTTAGATTTTATTTTTAATAATATATTCTTAAGAAAAGGGTATACCATGTCTGTAAACTTCCCGGAGATATTTCAAAATAACCTTGACTAATATTTTGAAGTTTTTTATTTTTAATAATATGAAGAAATCAGTTCATTTAACAATCAAACCAAATATCTCGTACGATAAAGCATATAAATATTTATTCAGCAGCAAAAGAATATTTATAGAATTATTAATGGGATTAGTAAAAGAAGAATTTGTAAAAAAGATAAAGGAAGAAGAAATAGAGATAATAGATAAAACATTTATAAGTGAAGAGTTTAAAAAACGAGAAGCAGATATGATATATAAGATAAAGATAAGCGATGAAATGGAAGCATATTTATATGTATTATTAGAATTTCAAAATGATCCAGACAAGAAATTACCAATAAGGATATTGAATTATATATGTGAATTATATTTAGGGATAATGAAAGAGAGTGAGAAAGGAAAATTACCAAATGTATTTGCAATAGTGATATATCGAGGAGAAAAGAAATGGGGAGTAGCGAGAAATGTAAAAGAGATGATAGAGCAGAATATACCGGAAAAATATATACCGAGTTTTGAGTATTATCCAATAATAATAAAAGATATAAAGAAAGAAGTGATAGAAAAATTAAGAAATTTAATAGGTATAGTAATATATTTAGAGCAAAGAGGCAGAGAGAAAGAGATAAGAAAATATATAGAAAAAATAATAAAATATATAAAGAAAGAAAACATAATAGATGTAAAAATTTTTTTAAAATGGTTGAATTATATGTTTGAAGCAAAGATAGAGGATAAAGAGATAGAAAAGATAAAAGAAAAAAAGGAGGTAAGAACAATGATAGAATTATTGGTTGAAGATATAAGAGAGGAAGGCCGAGAGGAAGGCCGAGAGGAAGGACGAGAGGAAGGACGAGAAGAAGGACGAGAAGAAGGACGAGAGGAAGGAATAATCAAAGGCAAGCAAGAATATTTAATAAGACTGATAGACAAACGCTTTGGAATAAGTAAAAAAGAAAAAGAGATGATAAAAAAATGTGTAGAAGAACGACGATTAAATAAAGCACTTGATGCAATATTAGAAGCAAATAAAAAAGAGGAAGTAATAAAATATTTAAAATAAGAGCAAATTATGAAAATAACAATATTACAAATATTAAATTTAATGGTTCAATATAATGCATCGGACTTAATATTAAAAAAAGATTGTCCACCAATTTTTCGAATAAATAAAGAATTATATCGAGGGGAAATGGCTATATTAACAAACGAAGATTTAATGGAATATTTTAAAGAAATAAGTTCAGAAGAACTATTTAAAAAATTAATACAAGAACGGGAAGAAATAGATTTTGCATTTTATAATGAAGAAATAGGAAGATTTAGAGTAAATGCATTCTGGCAAAAAAATGGATTAGCAGCAGTATTCAGACATATAAAATCAAAAATACCAACATTTGAAGAATTATTATTACCATCACAAATTTATAATATATTTAATTATATAAAAGGAATAATATTAATAACAGGGACAACAGGTTCAGGCAAATCATCAACAATGGCAGCAATAATAGATTATATAAATCAAAATTATGCAAAACATATAGTTACAATAGAAGACCCGATTGAATTTATTCATACAGATAAAAAAAGCACAATAACACAACGAGAAATAGGAATAGATTCAAAAAGTTATTCATTAGCATTACGAGCTGTAATGCGTCAAAATCCAGATATAATAGTAATTGGCGAAATGCGTGATGCAGAAACAGTGATGTCAGCAATAGAAGCATCAGAGACAGGTCATTTAGTTTTTAGCACATTACATACAGGTAATACAGTTCAGACAATTGATAGAATTATTGAATTTTTTCCAAAGAATAAGCATGATCAGATTAGAAATTTATTATCAGAAAATATAAAAGCAATTTTGTCACAAATGTTAATTCCATCTATTGATAATTCGCGTTTAATTCCAGCAGTTGAAATTCTTTATCAAACTCCAACAATAAAAAAATTAATAAGAGAAAATCAATTAGAAAAATTATTATTTCATATTCATAATGGTTCACAAGATGGAATGCAGACATTTGACCAGGCACTTGTTGCTTTATATAAAAATAATTTAATTAGTTATGATAATGCTTCATCTCGTTGTTCAAGACCAGCATTATTTGATAGGTTTTGTCAGGGCTATTATCCGAATATTGATGATGGTGAATAAAAATTTTTTTAAAAAAATTTTCTTTACAAAAAAACATTTTTAAAACAAAATAATTTTATAAAATTTAGGAGTTTAAAAAAATGGAAATAAAAGAATTTCTTAAAAATTGTTTTATTTTTTCTTATTTATTAGATGATGAATTAGATTTAATTAGTGAACATTTTAAAATAGTAAATTATCAAAAAGATGAGATAATATTTGAAGAAAACACCCAGGCAAACGAATTGTATGTAATTGTAAATGGAATAGTTAAAATAACAAAAAGAATAAATGAAAAAAAAGAAAAAATACTCACACAATTATCAACAAATGAATGTTTTGGTGAAATGGCATTATTAGAAGGAAATGTGCGTAGTGCATCTGCTATTGCAGTTACACCTGTAACTTTACTTGTTTTGCCGTATGTTAATTTTTGTTCTATTATTACTCTTGCTCCTTTAATTGCATATAAAATTATGGTTCGGCTTGCTTATATACTTTCAAAAAGATTAAGAGAAGCAAACGAACGATTTATTGATTTTTTAAGTTTTCAAATAAAATGAGTTATAATTATTGTTTTATAAAACCAGATATAAATACATTTAATAGAATATTATTAAAAATAAAAAATTGTGCTGAAGATGAGGCGTATAAAGATTTTTTAAACAACCTTGAATTAAATTTTTTAAAATATTCAATCAAAAATAATAGATGTTATTTTCATTTTAACATACCTGAAGCACCTGATAATGGTTATGTCACAAAATTAAAACAATCATTAAAAGAGGATTTTAAGGAATTAAGAAACATAATAATAGAACTCTATTCAATGAATAAAGTCAAAAATATAAATGAATATCTAACTAAAAATTTAAATGAAATATTAAATGAAATAAGCGAAGATTTTCCAATGTTGAAAAATGGTTTTGATAAAAATAGATTTGAATATGATGATAATTCAAAGCAATTAACTTTATTTATTTTTTCAAATTATTTAATTAATTTAATTAAAAAAATGAAGTTAGCAAAATATATAGAGGAATATTTAAGTCACAGATTAAATGAACAAATCACGATAAATTTTGAAGTATCAAAAGAAGCAATTGCTGAAATAAAAGAAGAGATAAATAAAGAAATAAAAAATCAAAATAATAAAGAAAAAAATATAATTAATACAAATAACAATATTTTATATGGTAAAGATTTTAATGATAGCATAGCAATCACATTAAAAGAATTATATGAAAATAATAATGAATTATTAAATAAAGAAGTGGTAGTTAAAGGAAAAATATATTGTTATGAAGTAAATCCAATTAATACAAAGAAGAATCAGTTAATATTAAAACATAATATCTACATAGAAGATGGAACAGAATTAATTAATTGTCAAATTATAGAAAAGAATAAAATTAATTTATCAGAAGATATTCATATAGTAGTAAATGGAAAATTTAGTTATGACAATTATTCAAATGAATATTACATAAATGTAATAAGTATAAAAAAAATAATAAATTCACGGCGTCAGGATTTATCAATAGAAAAAAGAATAGAATTACATACTCACTCAAAAATGTCCCAAATGGATGGACTTGTTGACATAAATGAGTATATAGAATTAGCAAAATATTGGGGTCATCCAGCAGTAGCAATAACAGACCACGGCAATGTCCATATATTTCCAGATTTTTATAAAAAATGTATTAAAGAAGGTATAAAACCTATATTTGGTTTAGAAGGTTATTTATGTGCAAACAGCCAAAATTACAAAGAAAAAAGTTTTCATTTTACGATTTTAGTGAAGAATAAAATTGGTTTAAAAAATCTTTATCAATTAGTAAGTGAATCGCATATAAATTATTTTTATAAACATCCACGAATACCAAAAGATTTATTAAATGAAAAAAGAGAAGGCTTAATAATTGGTTCTGCATGTTCAGCGGGCGAATTATTTTATGCAATATTAAATAAAGCAAGTGAAGAAGAAATAGAAGAGATAGGAAAATTTTATGATTACTTTGAAATAATGCCGATAGAAAATAATTTACATTTAATAAATGATAAAAATTATCCAGAAATAAAAAGCCCTGAAGATATAAAAAAGATAAATAGAAAGATATATGAATTAGGGAAAAAATTAAATAAATTAGTTGTAGCAACAGGTGATGTTCATTTTATAAATATAACAGATTCAATAAGTCGGGAAGCAATTCATATTTTTGCAGATTATGAAGATTTTGAAAGCGAGACAATGCTTTATTTCAGGACAACAGAAGAAATGTTAAATGAATTTAGTTATTTAGAAGAAGAAGCAAGAAAAGAGATAGTAATAAAAAATCCGCAAAAAATAAATGAGATGATAGAGTGTATAAAACCAATACCAGATGGATTTTATCCACCAGAAATACCAGAAGCAAAAGATGAAATAATAAAAATTTCACAGAAACGATTAAAAGAAATATATGGTGATACACCTGATAAAATAATCATTGATAGATATAATAATGAATTAAATGCAATAATCGAAAATAATTTTTCATCACTATATTATATAGCACATTTACTTGTGAAAGAATCAAATAGAGCAGGTTATATAGTAGGTTCGCGTGGCTCTGTTGGTTCTTCTTTTCTTGCTTTTTTACTTGGCATAACAGAAGTAAATCCATTGCCCCCGCATTATTTATGTCCAGAATGTAAATTAACAGATTTTAGTTATCAATATGAAGTTGGATGTGGCATTGATTTACCAGATAAAAAATGTCCAGAATGTAAAACAGAATTTTTAAAAGAAGGTTTTAATGTAGTATTTGAAGTATTTGTTGGTTTTAAAAGAAATAAGATACCAGATATTGACTTAAACTTTTCAGGAGAATTTCAAAGTGAAATTCATAAATGGGTAGAAAATTATTTTGGTTCGGAAAATGTATATAAAGCAGGGACAATTAGCACATTAAATGAAAGAACGATATATAGTGTTATAAAAAAATATGAAGAAAAAAAAGGTGGATTACCAAAAGCAAAAAAATTAAAATTATTAAATGAATGTAAAGGAGTAAAACGAACAACAGGGCAGCATCCCGGTGGTATGATAATATTACCAAAAGGTAAAAGCATATTTGAATTTACACCAATTCAATATCCAGCAAATAAAAAAGATTCAGAAAATATAACAACGCAATTTGATTATCATAAAATGGAAGGACAATTATTGAAATTAGATTGTTTAGGACATGATAATCCAACACAAATAAAATTACTATGTGAATACACAGGAATAAAATTTGAGGATATACCATTAGATGATAAATTAACAATGACAATATTTTCGAATTGTAAAGCATTAAATGTGAAAGAAGAAGAAATAGGGACGAATATTGGAACATTTGCAATACCAGAATTTAATACAAATTTTGTGCGACAGATGTTAAATGAAACAAAACCAAAAACAATGACAGAATTAATTCGAATATCAGGTTTAAGTCATGGTGAAAATGTTTGGCAGGATAATGCAAAGGATTTAATATTAAGTAAAAAAGCAAGTTTAAAAGATGTTATTTCATCACGAGATGATATTTTAATTTTTTTAAGAAAACATAAAATGGATGATGAAACAGCATTCCAGATTATGGAAACAGTTCGAAAGAAAGATAAAAAATTGGATGATAAACAAAAAGAAGAAATGAAGAAATTTAAAGTTCCTGATTGGTATATAAATTCTTGTGATAAAATTACATATTTATTTCCAAAAGCACATGCTATTGCTTATGTTTTAATGGCTTTTCGTATTGCTTATTTTAAAGTCCATTTTACAGTTGCTTTTTATGCTTCTTTTATTTCTATTGAAGCAAGTAATATAAATTACAAATATTTAATGATGAATTATGATGAAGTAAATAATACATTAAAAGCATTATATAATAAACCAGTATATGAACTCACACAAAAAGAAGAAAAAGATATAACAGTTTTAGAAGTAATAAGAGAAATGAAAGCAAGAAAAATAGTAATAACTAAAATTGATATTTATAAATCATTGCCAACGAAATGTATTATTGAAAATAATGCAATTATTCCGCCACTTGTTACATTAGAAGGACTTGGAATAGAACAAGCATTAAAAATAGTTGAAGCACGAAAAGAAGGTGAATTCAAATCACTCGAAGAATTTAAGAAAAAAACAGGAATAAACAAAACTCTATTTAATTTAATGAAAGAATATAATATTCTGCCTGAAATATCAGAAACAAATCAATTCAAATTGTTTTGATTTTTTATTTTTTAAAAAAATTAAATAATATTTAAAAATTTATTTATTAATTTTTCCCAATTATATTTTTCTTCTGCTAATTTTAAACCTTTTTCAATATATTTTTCTTTTTCTTCTTTTGTTAAAGTTAAAACCTCTTTTATTTTTTCATAAATATCATTTTCAGAAAATCCATTTATTAAAAATTTTGTCGAATAATTTTTAAAAAATTCTGGAATAGCAGCAACATTTGTTCCTAATGGTATACAGCCACAACTAATAGATTCAGGTAGAACCATACCAAACCCTTCTTCTTTAATTGATGGCAAAATAAAGAAATCAGCAGAATTATAAATTTCACATAATTGTGATTCTGGAATAAAACCTAAAAAAATAATTTTTTCTGATAAACCAAATTTGTTAGTTAAATTTTCTAAATATTTTTTTAATGAACCATCACCACCAATAAGGACTTTAATTTTTTCATATTGTGATTTATTATTATCTTTTAAAAGTTTTATTGCTTTGATTAAATTATCTATGCCCATTCTTGCTTCTAATCTTCTTATTGTTAAAAAAATAATTTGTTCATTTTGTTCTTTACTAAGATTTAATCTTTTAAATTTTTCTAAATCAACACACCCTGAAAATAATATTATTTTTTCTGAATTAATTCCATAATATTTAATACATAATTTTTTTGAATATTCACTTAACACAATAATTTTATCCATTTTTTTCATTACGAAAATTTCGATAAATTTCATCACGAAAGGTAAAATAAAAAAAATAAATTTTCGATTTGAAAATTTATGGTCAATTAAATATTCTTTATACCAGGGTCCATAAAAAAAGAGATATTTTTTTATGTTTAAATTTTTTTTAATGAAAAAAAGAAAAAAGAAAGAAGGAAAGGGATGATGAAAAAAAATAAAATCAAAATCAGTTAAATTTATTTTTTTTATTTTTTCTTTTACTGTTTTGAAATTTTTAACAAGTGTTAAAAAGTTTATTTTTGTATTTAATTCATATCTCTCAATTTTTATATTTTCTATTATTTCATTTTCAATTAATTTTTTTTTAGCAGGTTGGGCAGTAAATACAAATGAATGATTTCCTTTTCGAACTAAAAATTTATTCAAATCAAAAATAAACCTTTTACTTCCACCAACTTCGTCAGGAAAAAATCTGAAACAGATATTTAAAAATTTTTTCATAACAAATATTTTATTTGATTTTGTATTTATGTCAATACAAGAAAAAAATTTCATTTCATGTATTGACAAATTAAATATTTGTGCTATAATAATAAATAGAGGTGATTAAAAGCCAGTAAAGCGGCAAATTGAGAAATTTGACGCGGAGGTTTGAGACACCGAGAAGGGTAGTCTTTATAAGCCCAAGTAGTTCATAACAAAAAACAGATGAATTGAGGCAATAGTTTTACTCGCGAGGTATTGCCAACAGATTCAAAACTGCTATCTCCAGAAAGGAGATAAAAGTTATGAACGAAAGGGCTTCTTTATTTTACCCATCGTATAAACTTTTCTGATATATTTTAGAAAGACAGCAGTAAAAATAGTGATAATTTTTCTTTAAATTTATTCTCAATTTTAAAATTTATCATATAAGTTGTTGATAAGAAAAATTTAGTTTTATTAGAGAGTTTGAAATATAGGTAAAATTCGTATTATTTATTTGTTTCTAAAAATAAAAAAGATTTGCGAATAAATGAAAAGAGAGTTATTGAATTTTAATAAAAGCATAAAAAATTTTCTGTTTGCACATTAATTTGTGATTGAAAGTAAGTGTATTTCGATTTTTCGAAATGTCAAAGTATTTGCTACGCTTTTTTTTAAATAATTGAATAATGTTAAAAAATTTGACAAAAATAAAAAATAATATATAATATTAATAGAAAAAATAAATAAAGAGGGTTGAGTAAAATAAAAATAAAAAAAGAAAAACAAATTAAAATATAAAAAAAGAGGGGCATAAAATTTGCTTAATTAAAAATCAGAATTTTAAAAAAAGAAGGTGTTTTTTATGAGATATAAATTTTTCATTATTTTAATTTTAATGCCACTGATATTATATGCAGTTGATATTTATCATAAGACAGGTACAACAGGTGCGCAATTTTTAAAGATTGGTATTGGTGCACGTTCTGAAGCGATTGCTGGTGCTTTTACTTCAATTACAGGTGATAATTATAATATGTATTACAATCCAGCAGGATTAATAGATATAGAGAATAAAAGTTTTACAGCCCATCATAATAAATGGCTTGATGATTTAAAATATGAATTTCTTGGTTATTCATTCAAATTAAACAGATTTGATGCAATTGGAATAAGTGTAATGTATTTACATATGGGCGATATTGTAAAAACAGATGACAATGGCAATAATATTGGTTTTTTTACAGCAGAAGATATGGCGTTAAATATCAGTTATGCATATAATTTTAATGAAGATTTTTATTTAGGTTGTTCTGGCAAATACATAAAACAAAATAATGCAGGTTATAAAGCAGATGGCTTTGCAGTTGATTTTGGCTTAATAGGCAATCATTTTAAAGAGAGTGGTTTCACTTATGGTTTTTCTGTTTTAAATATTGGACCTAAAATAAAATTTATAAATGAAGCAGATAAATTACCATTAACCTGGCGCGCTGGCACTAATTATAATTATAGAAACAAATTATTAATTTCGTTTGATTTAGTTAAACCAATAGATAATAATATTTCGCAAAGATTAGGCACAGAATTTAATATAAATAATTTTTTTTTTTTAAGAATGGGTTATAATAGTGACGATGATTTAGATAATGGTTTTACTTATGGTTGTGGTTTTAAGTTTAATAAATTAAATGTTGATTATGCTTTTGTCCCACAAAATTATTTTGGTGATTCTCATAGATTTTCTATTAGTTATAACTGGTAAGGGTAAGGGACTTGCCTTGAAAAATAGAATTTTTAATAAGGTATATTCAGTAAATTTTTAATTAAAAAATTTTTTTAATTAATAATCTTGTCAAATTAAAAAAATATAATATAATAATATGGAATGAATTAAGAAAAAAAATTTATTAAAAGGGGGTTTTTTTATGAAACAAAAACTTTTTGTTTTTGTAATCACAATTCTTCTATTATCAGTATTTTCTTTTGCCGCAACCAAAGAGTGGACATTTATGGTTTATTTAGATGCTGATAATAATCTTGAAGATGCAGGCGTGGCTGATTTTAGTGAAATGAGCACAGTTGGTTCAAATGATAATATTAACATCGTAGTTCAAATGGATAGGACACCAGGCGAGAGTTCAGCAGCAGGCAATTGGACTGATACAAGAAGATTTTATGTTAAAAAAGGTGATAGTGCATCATCTACACCATTAGAAAAATTAGGTGAAGTAAATATGGGCGATGGCAATGAATTAAAGAAATTTATAGTTTGGGCAATAACAAATTATCCAGCAAAAAAATATGCACTTGTATTATGGAATCACGGCGGCGGCTGGCGTGCTAAAAAGAATTTAAAAAATAGAAAAGCAATTTGCTGGGATGATACAAATAATGGCGATTGTTTATATATGCTTGAAATGCAAGCAGCAGTAAAAGCAGCATTACAAACAGTAGGAATAGCTAAACTTGATTTAATTGGTTTTGATGCTTGTTTAATGGGAATGATAGAAGTTGCATCAGATTTAAAAGATATTGCAAATGTAATGACAGGTTCAGAAGAAACAGAGCCCGGCGATGGCTGGCCATATAATACAATTTTATCAGCATTAGCAGCAAATCCTACAATGACAGCAATTCAATTAGCTGATATAATAGTAACAAAATATGCTGAATCATATCAGGGTGTAGATGGCACAATCACACAGGCAGCAATTGATTTATCAAAAATAGGAACATTAAATGAAAAAGTAAAAAAATTTGTTGATAATGCAAATCAATGGTCATTAATAAAAACAGCAAGAACAGCAACAAGAACATATTCAGAAGCAGATGGTTATCCACACGCTGATTTATATCATTTTATGAGTTTATTAAAAACAAAGGGAGTGACAGACCCTGCAGTATTATCAGCAGCAGAAGAAGTAAAGACAGCCTTAAAAGCAGCAGTAATAAATACAAAGAATGGAAGTTCAAGAACTAATTCAAATGGTCTGGCAATTTTCTTCCCAAAAACCACCACAGCATATAATAATGCAGATGGTTCAGATTATAAGAATCATCAATTTCATAAAGAAACAGGCTGGGATAATTTTTTAAAGAATTATTTTAATCCACCAGCAGATAAACCAATAGGCGGCACAACAACAAGTGTAGATGGTTCTGGTACAGCAAAATTTTCAAGAACTACACCAGTAACAGGTGGCAAAAAAATTACATCATTAACATTTTATTTTACAGCAACAGAAGATTTATCAGGTGGTGAAGTAACAATTACAGTTCCAGAAGGTTGGACAGCACCAACAACAACATCAGGAGCTAACGGTGAAATAGTAAAAGGTACAGAATATAGTGGTGTTGTAACAGAAGCACCAACTGTTTCTGGTAGAACAATAACAGTTAAGACTACAACATTACCAGCAAAGAAAAAATTCAAATTTAGTTATAAAAAAGTTTATCCTCCAACAACACCAGGTGTAGTAAAATTTATTGTTAAGAGTAAAGGAAAGAATGGTACTTTAAAAGAGATTGCAGTTCATCCTACATTGACAATTCAATAAAATAATTAGGTTGAAAAAATTATTTAGAAGCCCATTCACATTCGTGTGAATGGGCTTTTTTATTTTCAGAATAAAGTAAACTAAAATGAGTTCCTAATTTACGATGAAATATAAATAAACATTACACATTCAACCACTTCGTCTTGTGCAGAGAAAATGATACGATAAAAAAAATTACACAACGCAAGTATGCTATAAAAAAACAGAAGAAATTTGCTAAAAAGAATAAAGTTTTAAAATCTTAAATTCCTACTTTTTATATAAGTAATTAAATAAAAAAAATAATTCTAAATTATGAACTTAGCACTTTAAACTCAGTCAAGTTCTATGCTATTTATATTCTGAAGTTTGTTTACATTGCCGCACAATTATTCAAATTTTAAGTTGCAATATATAACATACGGTTTAAAAATTATTACATAAATTACATTATTATTTTTTGCAAATATTTTTTTTCTTACGAAACAATTAAAATAATACTTCATTTGCTATTTATGCAGTGTCTATAACATATTAAAAAACATACATATATTTAAAAAGAATATAAAATAGAAGTAGTATATCAAAAGTGATAAAATAAAAATAGAAGATTTTCAGACATATTAAATAGATTAAAAGGAGAAACTAAGTATAAAAAGAATTATACTAAAAAAAATAATAATGTTCTTTTTTTATTGGATTTTTCAGCACATACTTTTAAATTTATTTGTTTTAAATTTATTTCTAACCAAAAGCAAAAGTTTTACCTATGATTATTTGAATTTCAAACACTTAATATTTTTTTTCACTTTCTTTATTTGTAACTAAAAATTTATATTAATTGTCTTCTCAATCATTCTTTATATTGATGCACTATTATCAATTTCATTCTCACCCTTTTTCAATAAAAAATAAAAATATATAAAAATTACTAACAAATTTATTAATTAAAAAATTTAAAATTAACTTGCTTTGACAATACTTAAAATATTGTTGATGAATTCTTTATAAAATTAATAATACTTTTAAAAATTAGTTAAAGACATTAAAAACTTTATTATATAGTTGCTTATTGAACTTAATGATATCTAAACCAGATAACAAAAGATATTAAAAAATTAAGAAAAAAATAATTAACTTAATTACAAAAAAAATTTTTAAAAACTATTGACAAAAATTATTAAATAATATATATATTAAAAAATTTTTAAATACATTAAATGGGCTCATAGCTCAGTCGGTAGAGCAACGGCCTTTTAAGCCGTGGGTCGCTGGTTCGAATCCAGCTGAGCTCATTTTTGCGTCCCTATCGTCCAGAGGCCTAGGACACAGGCCTTTCACGCCTGTAACAGGGGTTCGAATCCCCTTAGGGACGCCATTTTTTTATAAAAAATCAAATCTATAAAATTTTTCAAAAAAATATTTTCTCCAAAAAAATTATAAATAAATTTTTTTTTCTATTTTTTTAATGCTGATTTTAAAAATAATTTATTAAACTAATCATTGACAAAAAATAAAAAAAGAGTAAATTATAAATGATAAAAAAATAAAGGAGGTAAATATGAAAAATTTTATTTGTTATTTTTTATTATTTTTTTCTGTTATTTATTTATATGGAAAAAATGATTATGAGATAACTATTTATAATAATGACCTTGGTTTAGTAAAAACAAAACGATTTATAAAACTGGAAGAAGGAATAATAGATTATAAATTTGAAGGAGTATCAAAATTTATTGACCCAACTTCATTATGTTTTTATTCGCAACAAATAACAGTATTAGAACAAAATTATCAATTTGATTTAGTAAGTTATAATAAATTGCTTGAAAAATATTTAGGTAAAGAAATTACAATAGTTCGATATGATGATAAAAATAGTATTATTGAAACAAAGAAAGGAAATTTATTAAGTATAGAAAATAATCGAATATCAGTTTTAAAGGTTGATGATAAATTAGAATTATATCCTGATGGAAAAATAATTTTACCTGAATTACCAGAAGGATTATTAATTGAACCAACATTATTATTAAAATTAAAAGTTCAAGAGACAAAAGAGCATCCATTAGAATTAATTTATTTAACAAAAGGATTTAGTTGGTATGCGACATATAATGCAGTAATAAATAAGACAGATGATGTAATTGATTTAAATGGTTGGGTTACTTTAACTAATACAACTGGTATTCCTTATGAAGATGCAAGTTTAAAACTTGTTGCTGGTGATGTAAATGTAGTTCGCGAACAATTTAACAGGCGTGTTAAATACGCAAAAGAAATGGCATTAGCAGCCGAAGCAGCAGAAGCACCACCTTTTGAAGAACAACAATTATTTGAATATCATCTTTATAAATTAGATAGAAGAACAACAATAAAAAATAATGAAACAAAACAAATATTATTTTTAACAGCAAATAATATAACCACAAAGAAAAAATTTGTTTATGACCCAGCAGGTTATAAATATAAATCAAATAGCAATAACCAGAAAAATGCTGGTGTTGTAATTGTATTTAATAATAATAAAACAAATAATTTAGGTATGCCATTACCAGCAGGAAAAATTCGTTTTTATAAAACTGATAATGATGGTCAATTACAATTTTTAGGAGAAAATAAAATAGAACACACGCCAGAAGGTGAAACAATTTCATTAGTTATTGGTAATGCATTTGAAATTGTTTTAGAAAAGAAATTAATAAAATCAACATCATTAAGAAATTCATCTGATAATACATTTACAATAGATGTTCGTAATCAAAAAAATGAAGATGTAATTGTTTATTGTGTCGATAGATTTTATAATAATTGGGAAATAAAAAAATCAAATTTCAAATACGAAAAAATAGATGCATTTACAGTAGAATTTGTAGTGCCAGTAAAAGCAAAAGAAAAAGAAATTCTTGAGTATAATGTTTATAGTTGGTGGACAAATTAAAAATGACAATTATTGATGAGCAGTTTAAAAAAAATCTACAAAAAGTTAAATTTGATAAAAACGAAAAAATTATTGTTGCTGTTTCTGGTGGACCTGATTCTGTTTGCTTATTAGATTTATTAAATAAAAACAAAAATAATTTTAATATTGCTGAAATTTTAATTGTTCATTTTAATCATAAATTACGTGGTATTGAAAGTGATGAAGATGCAGAATTTGTAAAAAACCTCGCCAATCAATTTCAAAATCAAATCATAATAAAAGAAATAGCAGTAAGAGAAAAATCAGAAAAAGAAGGTAAATCAATTGAACAGGCAGGTCGAGAATTAAGATATTACAACCTAATAAAAATTGCACTTGACCAGAATATAACAAAAATTTTTTTAGCTCATAATTTAAATGATTTAATTGAAACATTTTTTATAAACTTATTTCGTTCTGCTGGTATATATGGTTTAACTTCATTAAAGCCTATTACTAAAATTCAAAATAAAATTTTGTTTATTAGACCATTAATTTATATTGAAAAAAAAATAATATTAAAATATTTAGAAAAGAATAATTTAATTTATCGAATTGATTCTTCAAATAACGAAAACGAATATTTAAGAAATAAAATCAGAAATATTATAATTCCATTTATTGAAAACAATCTATCAATAAAAATAAATAGAACAATCATAAGTGTCATAAAAAATTTAAGTAGTGCAAAAAAAATTTTAATAAAAAAAATAAATTATGATTTTAAAAAAATATTGGAAAAAATCAAATTATATAATACAGAAATTTATTTAATTAATTTAGAAAAAGTAGCAGATAAAAGTAAAAGTTATTTATATTTTTTACTCAATAAACTTTTTCAAACAACAGAGAAGCAAAATAAAAATTTATTATTTACTCCAGTTAAATTAAGCAAAAAAAATTTGATTGATTGTTATAAATTAATAACATCAAATAAGAGTGGTAAAAAAATAGATATAAATAAAAATTATATTTTTTTTAAAGATTATAATTATATTTATTTTTTATCAAGAAGTTTGCATAATAAAATTTCAACTGGTTTTGAAATTAGATTAAATGAAATAAATGAAATAAAGGATAAAATAACAGGGAAAAAAATTAGATTTGAAAAATATGAAGAAAATAGAGGAAATGAAAAAAACAAGAATTATATATTTGATTTAAATAAAGTAAAATTTCCAATAACAATAAGGACAAGAAAAGTAGGTGATAAATTTCAACCAGTTAATAATATGGTAAATTACAAATTAAAAAAATTATTCATAAATGAAAAGGTTTTAAATATATTTAGAAATTCAAATATAATAATTGAAGATAGTGAAAAAACCCTAATTTTTGTTGAACAATTTGGAATTAGTGAAAAAATAAAAGCAGATTTTAATAGTAATAAATATAAAATAATTATCGACCATCTATAATTTAGCAGCATAAATATAAACTGATTTTAAAGCATAAAAATGAAAAATACACCCTAATTTTAAGAAAATAATATGCCGCTATTTATCAATAGAAATAATATATAAATATATTTATACAAAATTATTGATAAGTGTTATAAAATTTTTAACTGCATTCAGAATGTTCATCACAAGCATCTAAACTACTTAATTCATTTTTGAGAAGTTTATCAATAGCAGTTTTCACCTTTCCAGAATATCCAAATATCTTTATTCCTGCATTAGCAAATTTCTGCTGAGCACCCATACCCATACCACCTGAAATAATATGAGTAATGTTGTATTTTAAAAGTTCATCAACTGCTCTACATCCACCACCATGAGTGCTATTATTCTTTACAACTTTATAATCTGCTATTTTCCCCTCATTAATTTCTGCTATAAGAAAATGAGTACATTGTCCAAAATGAGGATAAACATCACTTTCTAAACCTTTTTCATTACCTAATGTTACTGCTATACGCATATTCAATCCTCCTTTATTTAAAATATTTTATTATGAATTCCAGAATAGCAACACCTTTGAAAGCACAACTTCTTTGTGCACCTTCGCAAAGTAGACCACGAAATACTTCTTCTATAAACGCCATATCTTTTCTTATTTGTTCTATACTTTTTCCTTTTAAAAAAGATAAGCCTGCAACTAATGATGGTGCACATTTGTCTGAAAGACCACACATTGACGATATTCGTCCTTTTTTTTGTGTTAAAAATATTTGTGTTAATATTGCAAATAAAAATGCTGGGATAACTTTTTCTCTCTGTTCTTTATATAATTTATAAAAAGGAATACTTAGAAATATTCCTTGATTGCCAGAACCAGTGATTGTTATTACAGGTAAATTTCCACCTTCCATCCTATTTCTAATCAACCTTTCTGTTTCAGTTATGATATTAAATGAATTTTTATTCTTTATTATACGCCCCTGCTTTTTTAAAAATTCTTCTGCTATTTTTTCTAATTCTGGAATTCTCTTTTTAACAATATTTTTTATCTGCTCCAACCCTTCTATTTTTAGTATTTTTTGTTCATTATATTTTTCATAATAAATGGTCTTTTTATTTAAAACTACTTTTTTTATTCTGTCATGCTTATCTTCAATAATAACTCTTGCTTTATTTTTTTTTGTACTGATTTCTACATCCACATATAACCCTTCTCTCTCTAATGGTATTACTGAAATCCAATTATCAATATTTATCAAACCCATCATTTCTTTAACTTTTCCCTTTTTTATAGAAGCAAAAGGATTAAATCTTGAATCGTTTCCAAAAAGTCCACAAATTACTGCAGGTTTTACTCCTTTTAATTTCAATATTGGCACTTTAACAGTTGAGGTATTTCTATACACATCTTTTGATATTTCAATTTTTACAAATAAATTTTTTGGTGTAATATCAGGTTCATATTTTTTTAAAAATTTCATTGCCCTTGCACACGCATAAGCAATACTTGCAGGTTCAGTACAACCTGTTACTTCGCATATTTCTGATAATAAAAGAGTTTCATAGTCTTTTATAAATTCTTCTTTCATATTTTACTTCTCATTAATTTTTTTTCAATTGACTAAGAATAGAATTAAATAAATTTTTAAAATTTTTTTTATATTCCTCTTTATATTCAGTTATAAGGTTGCCATAAGAACATTTTATTGCAATATCTCTATCAAATGGAATCTTCATCAGTATTGCAATATTTTTTTCCTGACAATAATTTTCAATAATACTATTATTTTTGTCCGCTTTATTTATTATTACTCCAAAAGGTATTTCCAATTTATTAACAACTTCCACTGCCAATTTTAAATCGCTTAATCCAAATGGCGTTGGTTCTGTCACAAGAATACAATAATCACTTATTTTTATAGAATTTACCATAGGACAGGAAGTACCGGGTGGACAATCTATTATCACTGAATAATTTGTTTTATCATCATCATCTAAATTATCCAATTTTTGTATGACTTTTTTAATAAGAGGAGTAGCCATTGCTTCTTTAACTTCGAGAATTCCATTTATAAATTCTATATTCTTTTTTGTTTTACCTTTTTGTATTATTCCGATTTTTCTTTTGCTTTCAGAAATAGCGCTTTGTGGACACACAATAATACAACCACGACATCCATGACAGAGATTTTCCAGCACTAATGTTTCTTTTGAAAAGGAAAGTATTGCATTAAATTCGCATACATTCTGGCATTTACCACAATGAATACATTTTGTTTTATCTATAATAGGAACAATAACATTTACATCTTCTGTATTTGTAATTTCAGGTTGCAAGAATAAATGACTATTTGGTTCTTCAACATCACAATCTAAAAAAATTGTTTTCACTATTTCAGATAAAGAATCTGATAAGTTTACACTTATCATAGTCTTACCTGTTCCACCTTTACCGCTTGCTACAGATATTATCATTTCAACTCTTCTCCTATTTTTTCGCAAATTGAATGAAGCGTCTTTTTTATTTCATTATTACAGTATAATACCGCTGGTTTTGCCATTACAACAGATTGGTTTATTTCTTCTGAAAACGGTATTATTCCTAAAATTTTTATTTTTCTTTTTTCACAATATTCCCTTATTTCCTGAGTCTTTTTTAAATTCAGGTTATACTTATTTATTATCACACAACATTTCACATTAAATTTTTGAGCAAGTTCTAATACTCTTTCCATATCATAAATACCCGATACACTTGGTTCTGTCACAATTACTGCAAGATCCACACCTGATAAAGAACAGATAACAGGACAACCTGTTCCTGGTGGTCCATCAATTATTATTAAATCACTTTTTTCTTCTATAGCTTTTTCTTTTGCAATTTTTTTTACAACATTCACTAATTTACCTGAATTTTCTTCACCTGGAATAAGCCGGGCATGTATAAATGTTCCGTATTCTGTTTTAGATACATACCATTCACCTGCTTCTTTTGCATTAAATTCTATTGCAGATTCAGGACAGTTCCAAACACATACACCACAACCTTCACATAATAAACTGTTGATTAAATATTTATTTTTTTTACTATCATTATCAACCTTAGTTTTCAAAACTGCATTAAAAACACAGACCTTAAAACATTTACCACATAATTTACATTTATTTTGTAATATCTCAGATTTCTTTCTTCCAATAAATATATTTTTCTCAATTATCTGAGGATTAAGTAAAAGATGCAGGCAGGCAGCATCAACATCACAGTCAGCAATAATAGATTTATTGTTTAGCACTGCAAATGAAGCTGTTATTACCGTTTTACCTGTTCCACCTTTACCGCTTATAAATAAAATTTGTTTCATATTAAATACAATATTTATTAATTTTAAAAAAATTATAAATAATTTTTATTCATAATACATAACAATAATGTTTCTAATTTTCACTATGAGTATTTTACTGACAGCAATTTTCACTCTAAACTAAATTTAATCTAACACTGGAATTAATCTAAAAAAACATTCACTTAGTACTTAGGCTTTTAGTTCATTTAATATTATCATTATTCTTTTATCTGTCAATCTACCAATTTTACATTAATATTACTACAATTTTTTCTTTATAGAAAAAATAAATATTTTGACTTCTCACTTTGTTTTTAAATAATTTTCAACTGCCTGCCTTACAGTAGTTGTTCCAGAAATTCCAGTTACAATTTCTATACCAGATGCTTTAAGCGCTGCTTCAGCGTTTGGTCCAACCTTACCAGTCAAAACTGTCTTTACTCCTCTTTGTGCTATTTTCTTAACAGCAGCAGGACCAACACCGCCAGTCATACTTGTAGTGTCATTTGATATTGGCTCAAATTTCATTGTTTCTGTATCAACTATAATAAAATAAGCACATCGCCCAAATTGCTCAGAAACCAAAGCATCCATAGACCCACCCTGACTACTTACAGCTATCTTCATATCTTTCCTCCAAAATCCTAAATTTATTTTCTTTTTAATTTCACTAAAAAAATTGAAAGTACTACTCTTCCTCGTCTCTGCAAACAAAAAAATAATAAACACAACTAACCTACAATAACTTATGTTTAATGCTTATAAAAAATTATTTTTCTTCCTTTTTTATAATCTTTTCGAGTTCAATAATTCGGTTGTTAATATCATTTAAATTCTTCTTTAAGAACTCTGATTCATTCTTTAATACTTCAACTTCTTTTTCAGGTGTAAATTCTTCATAAATTGAATTAATATTTGTCACTGGTTTTGATGAAACACCTGAAAATCTTAACCAGCCTGGTAATCCTGTTGCATAATACCAATATCTATTACCTCTACCTCGTGCACTACCAAAACCCACATAAGTTTTACCATAATAAGGTTTCATATAACCTGGAGTTGTAAATTTAGCACAATAACCCATAGCCCAACCAGTCATAGGTCCCATACCCATTGGACCTGTTCCATCTCTAAATGGCATAACAATTACCTCCTTTTATATTAATGATAATGAAAATCATTTTCAATAATAAATAAAAAAATTAAAACATATTTTTTTATTAAAAAAAATTCTTATTTACACTTTGCACATAAGCCATAAAAATAAATCTGATGTGCAGTTATCTTAAAATTGTATTTTTTGGATAGTTCTGCTTCTATCTCTTTCATTAACTTTATTTCTTGTTCGGAAAAATCAGTATAGTTAATTATTTTCCTGCAATTTGTACATATTAGATGATGGTGATGATGTACTGTTTTGTTTTCTATGCCTATCCCATCAGATAATTCATATCTGCTTTTACCTTCACCAAAATCTAATCTATGAACTATTCCCATTTTTTCAAGTAGTTCTAATGTTCTATAAACAGTTGTTAAACCTATATTTGGATAACTCTTATGCACTTCAATATATATATCTTCTGCAGTCAGATGCTTATTGCTTTTTAAAAGCATATCAATAATAAATTGTCTTGGCTGAGTAAATCGACAGCCCCAACCCATAAATTTTTTCTTCCAATGCTGACATTGCATTTTTGTTCTCCTTAGTTATTGATAATGATAATCATTTTCAATTAATATTATAGCATAAATTTTTATTTTGTCAAGTAGTTATAAATTTTTTTTTGTAGATAAGTTAATTATTGTTGGAAATATTGGAACTATAATGAAATATAAAGAATTTAAAATTATTTCAGAAACAAATAAATATATAAATTATTTTAATAACTAAAAAAATAAATAAGAATTATAAGAGTAGAAATAATAATAAACACAAAAATTTATTATTAAAAAAAGTATGAAAATTAACGATAAAAAAGCAATAAAAAATAGTTGAAAAATTGAATTTCCATAATTAAAAGATTTTCCTTAATCTATTATCAAGTTTTTTTTTATTATTCAGGATAAATTATTCTGTTGATTTTTTTAAAATAAGATAAATTGATTTTATCTTATTCTGGTCAGGAATTGCTCTTCCTTTATTAAAAAAGTAAATCTAAAAAAATTATGCTTTAATTACTATCAAAAAATATTTATTTATAATTTTCCCAGAATAAAATTTCCGATAAATTTTTTCTTGAAGTTAATTGTGGCTTTTTTTTTGGATAACCAATTGGTATTAAACTAATTAATCTGTATTTATCAGGTACATTTAATAGTTTTCTTACTTCATCTGCATATTCTTTTTTTTCACCAGCTACCCATACTGCACCTAAACCAAAACTATGTGCTGCATTTAAGATGTTTTGTGTTGCAGCGCATCCATCTTCAAGATAATATTTTGTATTCTCACAAAATACTGCAATACAAACTGGTGCATTATCAAGAAATGGTGCATTTTGTTTACATAAATTTTTTAATTTTTTTCGTGTTTCTAAATTTGTTATACCAATAAAAATCCACGGCTGAACATTTCTTGCTGTTGCTGCCCGCTGACCAGCATATACAATTTTTTCTATTATATCTTTTGATATTGGTTTATCTAAAAATTCACGAACACTTGTTCGTGTTATTAATGTTTCATAGAGTGACATTTTTTCACCTCTTTTTATTCTTTAAATTTCTCATTATAATTTTTTATATATTCGTTATATATTTCTTTAATAAAACAAATAAAAATCACTTTGTCAATTGATTTATCTTTTTCTAAAAATTCATAAACTGTTTCAAAAGCAATTTTAGTTGCAAGCGGCACTGGAAAGTGATAAACACCAGTGCTAATTGCTGGAAATGCAATTGTTTTAATGTTATTTTGAACTGCAAGTTTTAAAGAATTTTTATAACAATTTGCTAATAATTTTTCTTCATTATTTTTTCCACCCTGCCATACTGGTCCAACTGTATGGATTACATATTTTGCTTTTAATTTATATCCTTTTGTAATTTTTGCTTCGCCTGTTTCACAACCGCCTAATGTTTTGCATTCTTCTAATAATTGTGTGCCTGCTGCTCTATGTATTGCACCATCTACCCCTCCACCACCTAACAATGTTTTATTTGCTGCGTTTACTATTGCATCAACCTCTAATTTTGTAATATCACCTTCAATTATTTCTATTCTGTTTTTCACATCCATAGTATCACCCCTTTTCTATCTTAAATCATCAACTGCATAATATAATTTTTCAAATAATTTTTTATTTTCAAAAATTTTTTTATTAAATATGAGAAAATTTATTAATATTAATAAAATGTTTCTTATCTTCACAAATTTTAATTTTCGCATTGAAGTTCTAACTGGTATATCAAATAGATTTTTAAATTTTAAATTTTTAGTTTTTAAATAATTTTTTATTCGATAAGCAAAATCTAAATCTTCACCTGCTACAATATTTTCATTAAAACCATTTATTGTTTTAAAATCAATATTTAAACAGAAAAATAAACCACTGCCTGTATTTAATAATTTAAAAATCCAATTAAAAATAATGATAATAAATTCAATAAAAAAATTTATTTTTTCGTAAGGTAAAATTTTAACACAACCTGCTTTAATTTTTGTTTTTTCTATTGTATCTAAAATTTTAATTAATGTCATAGGATGCATTACACTATCAGCATCAATAAAAATAAATACTTCATTTTTTGCATTATAAGCACCAGCATTTCGCACCCCAGCTATTGTTTCTGCATTTGTATAAATTATCTTATCAGCATATTTTTCTGCTATTTGGCTTGTTTTATCTGTTGATTGATTATTTGCAACAATTATTTCAACTTTACTATCTGGGTTAATTAAAAATAAATTTTTTTTTGCTTTTTCAATTGATAACAAACATTGTTCAATATATTTTTCTTCATTTCGTGCTGGAATTATAACTGAAAAATTCATAATCTATTTATTATATCTAATATTTTAACCAATAATCTCTATCTAATGTTCTATATGAAATTGCTTCTGCTATATGTTCTTCTTTTATTTTTTCGCTTTCTGCTAAATCTGCTATTGTCCTTGCTACTTTTAATATTTTTGTATATGAACGAACGCTTAAGCCCATTTTATCTATTGCATCTTTTAATAATGAATTTGCTGCTTCATCAATTATACAAAATTTTTTTAATAATTTTCCACTCATTTGACTATTTGTTCTTATCTTATATTTTTTAAATCTTTCTAATTGAATATTTCTTGCTTTAATTACACGTAAGCGAATTTGTTCTGATGTTTCTGATATCTCGTCTTTTGATATTTCTGAATATTCAACAACAGGAACTTCTATATGTATATCAATTCTATCAAGAAGTGGACCACTGATTTTTCCTAAATATTTTTGTATTTTTATTGGCTGACAGGAGCATTCTCTTTTTGGATGACCTAAATAACCACAAGGACAGGGATTCATAGCAGCAACTAAAATAAAGTTTGCAGGAAATTCAATAGAACCTTTTGCACGCGATATAACTATTCTATTATCTTCAAGTGGTTGTCTTAATACTTCAAGCACATCGCGTTTAAATTCTGGTAATTCATCTAAAAATAAAACACCATTATGTGCTAAACTAATTTCACCTGGTTTTGGAAATGAACCTCCACCAATTAAAGCAATATTACTAATAGTATGATGTGGACTACGAAACGGTCTTTGTGTTATTATTTTATTACTCTCTTTTAACAAACCACAAACACTATGTATTTTTGTTGTTTCAATACATTCATCAAGTGTCATATCAGGCAAAATTGATGGTAATCGTTTAGCAAGCATTGTTTTTCCTGTACCAGGCGGTCCAATTAAAATTATATTATGATTTCCTGCTGCTGTTATTTCAAATGCTCTTTTTACTGCTTTTTGCCCTTTTACTTCTGAAAAATCAATTTCATATTTATTTATTGTTCTTAATATTTTTTCATCAAATTCAACTGGTTCTATTCCTTTTTTATTTGATAAATATTCAACTGTCTCAACTAAATTATTTACTGGAATAATTTTTAAACCTTTTATAATTGCAGCTTCCTGTGCATTTTTTGCTGGTAAAATAATTCTTTCAAAATTTAAATTTTTTGCAAGAATAATAATTGGCAAAACACCAGCAATTCCTTTTATTTCGCCTGATAATGATAATTCACCTATTATTATTGTTTTTTCAAAATTTTGAAAATTATATTCACCTGTTGAATTAAGAATACCAATAGCAATTGGTAAATCATAACCAGCACCTTCTTTTCTTATATCAGCCGGAGCAAGATTTACTGTTATTTTTCCTTTTGGAAAATTATATTCACTATTTGTTATTGCAACTTTAATTCTTTCTTTACTTTCTTTTACTGCATTATCTGGTAGACCAACTATATTCATTCCTACAAACCCACCACTTAAGTTTACTTCTACTTCTGTTAATACTGCATTTATTCCATCTATTGACGCTGTGTATATTTTTGAAAGCATTATTTTTACCTCTTTTTAAAATCCTTTATTTTTTAAATATTTATAAATACTATTTTTATCATAACCTTTTGTTTTTAATTTTTTTATTATATTTTCTTTAATTTTTTCTTCAATATCTTTATTATATAATTCGTTTAAATAATTATCTATCAAATCATAATTAATTTTTTTGTTTAACAATCTTTTTTTTATTTCAAGTTTAGAATATTTATTTTTATTAATTAAATCAATAATTATTTTTTTGGCATATAAATTATCATTTAACAAATTTTCGTTTTGTAATTTATTAATAATTATATTTATATTGTCAGGTGAAAATTTTTTTGATAACAATTTTTCTTTAAATTTAGTTATTGAAGAAGAAAATTTTTTAAAATAATTTGCTGCGTATTTTTGTAAATAATTTAATTCACGGATTTTTAATTGATTATAAATATTATCATTATATTCCTGATTTTCTGAAAGATTGAAATCATCAATTTCTTTTTTAGAAAGATTAAAAAAAGAACCGTTTTCAAAAAAAATTTGAAAACGGTTTGAAAAAAATTTTATTTTTTTTATTTCAGTTATTTTCATTAATTATAATCATTTTTTTACATTTCTTTTGTTTTAATTATATTTGCTTTTTCTAAAATTTTATTATAAATTTCATTAACTAATTCTGGATTATTTTTTAAATAAATCCGTGCATTATCTTTGCCCTGTCCTAATCTAACATCTCCATAAGTTAACCAGGTTCCTGATTTTTGAATTATATTAAAATCAATTCCTGCATTTATTAAACAACTTTCTGTTGATATTCCTTCATCAAAATAAATTTCAAATGAAGCCTTTTTAAAAGGTGGTGATAATTTGTTTTTAACAACTTTAATTTTTACTTCTGCACCATAAGTTGACTCTCCTTTTTTTAAAGTATCACCTTTTCGAACATCTAATCTTATACTCGAATAAAATTTTAGTGCTTGACCACCTGTTGTTGTTTCTGGGTTTCCAACAAACATACCAATTTTCATTCTTATTTGATTTATAAATATTACTACGGTTTTTGATTTACTTATTGCAGCAGTTAATTTTCTCAGCGCCTGAGACATTAATCTTGCTTGCAAACCTAAATGTGCATCACCCATTTCACCTTCAATTTCATTTCTTGGAACAAGTGCCGCGACACTATCAATTACTATTACATCTACCGCACCACTATTTACTAATTGTTCAGTTATATCAAGTGCTTGTTCGCCATAATCAGGTTGTGAAATAAGTAAATTATCTACATCAACGCCGAGTGTTTTTGCCCAGCCTGGATCCAGAGCATGCTCTGCATCAATGAATGCTGCAACTCCATTATTTTTTTGTGCTTGTGCTATTATACTTAATGCGAGTGTTGTTTTACCTGAAGATTCTGGACCAAAAATTTCTATTACTTTTCCACGCGGTATTCCACCAAGACCAAGTGCAATATCAAGTGTTAATACACCTGTTGGAATTACTGGAACTTCAATCACACTGCGCTCGCCTAATTTCATTATCGAACCTTTGCCAAATTTTTTTTCTATACTACTTAATGTTAATGATAAAATTTTTTCTTTTTCTTTATCATTTTCTTTTGCAGCCATTTTATTACACCACCCTTTTTATTCTTCTGTAATTTTACTGCTATAGCGCTGATTATATAAAAATATTTTGTTATTTATTTTTCTTATAATTATTTTACTTTCTTCTTTATTTAATTCTTTATATTTATTAAAATTTTCTAATACTTTTGTTACATAATTTTTTGTTTCTTCATAATCTGGAATGTCGCCAATATCACTCACTATTGCTTCGCCTGCATTATATGCTGCTAATGCTAATTCTAATGTAGGAAATTTATTTATTAAATATGCTAAATATTTTGTACCTGCATATATATTTTGTTCAGGTGAAAAAATATTTTTTTCTTTAAAATTTGCTGTCTTTAACATACTATTAAATGTTGAATCTAATAATTGCATTAATCCTTTGGCACCTTTTGGTGAAACTGCTTTTTCATTAAAATTACTTTCTGCTTTTATTACTGATTTTATTAATTCGAATTCTACCATAAATATTTTTGAGTATCGCATTATTATTTCATCATAATTATTTTCTTCTGATGGTGTTGCTTCTTCATTTGATTTTTCTGTTTCTTCATTTTCTTCTGTTTCTTCTGATATTGGTTTTTCTTTTGTTTTTACTTCACTTTCTTCTGTCTCTTCATCAAGATTTATTGGTTTTTCATCTTTATTTGATTTTGTTTTTTCGCTTTCTTCAACGACAATTTCTTCTTCGACTTCTGAACTTTTAATAATTCTTTTGTATTTTGTGTAATTATCTTTATAACGATATGTTAATTTGGTTTTTAAATTATTTGTTAAGTATATTTTTCCTTTTGAATCTTTATATATGTAAACATCTGCAAAAGATAAAGTAAGATTAAATATAAGAAAAATTACTAAAAATATTATCTCTTTTAACAAATAAATTATTTTCTCTTTTTTGATATTCATAAAAAAATAATTTTTTTATTTATTTATAAATGCCTAATCTTTCAAGGTTTGCTTTTGCTGTTTGATTTTTTGGGTCTATTCTTAACACTCGTTCAAATGTATCAACTGCTTTTTGTATATTTCCTTCAAAATTATAAATTATTGCAAGATAATTTAATGAATCAATATCATTTGCATTTACACTTACTGCTTTTTCAAAATATTCTTTTGCTGTTTTATATTCTTCTGCATAAAAATATGCTACACCCGTATTATATAAAGCAACTTGATTTATTGGATTTATTGATAATGCTTTTTTATAATAATTTGCTGCTTCTTTATAATTATTTTTACTAAATTCAATTTTACCTTTTTCCATATAATTATTAAATTTTATTTCATCTTCACTTTTGATGATAAATTTATTATCTTCAATTATCTCTTTTTTTTCTGGTTGTTGACTTTTATAATTTTTTAGATTAAAGCCACAATATGGACAAAAATTTGATTCTGCTGGAACCTGCTCCCCACAATTCGGACAATATAATATTTGTGCTTCTTTTTGCGGCGATGCTGTTATTACCTCTTTTTCTTCTTTTTGAACTCCTTTGTTTTTTTGTTCGATTTCTTTTATTTTTTCTTTTATTTTTTGTAGACTCTTTTCTTCTGCTGTTTCTGTTGTTGTTTTTTCTTCTATTGCTGGTCGTTTTTTAATATCTTCAATTACTACCTCTGGTTTTTCTTTTACTGAAAATTTTTCTCTACTTGGAACTGGTTGTCCTGTCCTTCTTTCTGCCTGATAATAATTAAAACCAAAATATTTATTAAATTGAATATTTATACCTAAATCAGGAGCGCCATCTGAAATACCTTTTGTTACTGCTGCTATAATTTCTATATCTTCATCAAGTTCATATTTTGAACCTATATTAAAATAATTTTCCTTTTCGCTTGCTTCATTTAATTTCCCTTTATAACAAAATTCTGTAAATATAGATAAATTACTCATCAAAGGTAAATTATATGATGCTAAATAATAAAGTGAACTCTTGTTATTATATGGGCGTTTAATTGGTGATAATGTATTTGTATCAAAACCATCAAAACTAAAATCACCACCTCTAAATTGATAACCTACATTTGCATTAACATAACCAAGCAATAATTTAAAACCTGATTGAACTTCTATCTGTCCACCAATTTCATCAACTGCATAATAAAGTTCATTATTTCCTGCGACTGATAATAGAAATTTTGTTGTTATTAATTTATTTAATTGTAATCGTGAACCAAAATTTAATCTTTCGATTCCTTTTGGACTATTATTAAAATCACTTGATTGTGAATTTAGAATTATATCACCAATAAATTCTATTTTTGGTGTGATACCATATCTAAAACCAATTGGTATTTTTACTACTTTAAATTTATTTGAATTTAAAACAATATCATTTAGATAACTAAAACCAGCAATAAAAAGCATCTGGTCTTTATAGATTAATCTATTTGTTTCAGTTATTAATCCACCTTCAAAAACAAATGCAAAAGTATAAACATTTATAAATAATATAAAAAGTAAAATAAAAATTTTTTTCATAAAATATACTCCTCAGAATTATTTTTTCTTTGTTTTTAATAAACTTAAATTATATTTTGCAATTTTATTATTTGGTTCTATTTTTAGAACTTTCTCCCATAATAATTGTGCTAATTTTAGATTATTTATTTTTTGATATGCATAAGCTAAATTTAACATTGTATCTATATCATTCATATATTTTTTATATACTTCTTCTAAATAATTTATTGCTTCATTATATCTTTCGAGTTTTATTAATGTAATTCCTAAGTTGTATTTAATCACCAAATTATCAGGAAATCTTTTAAGTAAATTAAAATATTTATTATATGCTTCATTATAATTATTATTTTCAAATTCTTTATTTGCTTTTGTTAATTCAGCATACAAATCTTCTTCACTTATTTCATCTAATATTTTATTTAATTCTTCTGTTGAATTTGATTGTTCTTTTGTTTCTTCTATAATTTCATTTGCAATGCTTACATTTGTTGTATCAATTATATCATTTTTTTCTACTTTTACTGCTGCTTTCTCTGCTTCTTTTTTTAATAAATTATTTATATTATCTCTATAATAAATTGCTTTTGAAACTAAGAAATGTTGTGGAAATGAATCAATTAATTTTGTGAAATTTTCGAGTGAATTTTTGTAATCGTTTAATTCAAAATAACAGATTCCAATTTCAAAATAAGTAATTGGTAGCCACCGATTTTTATTTGGATGTGATGATTGTATTAATATTTGTTCGTATTCTTTTATTGCCTCTAAATATTTTTTCTCATTCTGTAATTTTTTCCCTGTAAGATAAATATCAGATAGTTTTTGATTAGCAAAAAGTAAAACAGAAAAAATTAATAAGCACATTAAAAAAAGAAAAATTTTTTTCATAATTTTTTCCTTTCTTTATTTAGCGTTGATTTACTAATGGTAATGACTGACTGTAAAATTGATAACCAGTTTCTTCAAGTTTTTTTACCATCCATTTTGGCACAAAATCTTCTTTTGAACCTTCAATATTATTTGCCCAGACTATTTGTGATGTTTTGGCATCAATAATTCGTATATGTAATTTGGTATACGCTTTTCTTTTAATTTGACCTATTCCGTATTCATCTGCTTCTAATGATTTTGAATATTTTACACCCTGCTCAACTATTCTATAAGAAATAATATAATCAGCTGGTTTTATGTTTTCACTTCCTACTTCTGGATTTACTTTACTTGAAATAATCTGAACTTTTTTACCATAATCTAAATTATACTTTGGTAGTTGTGTTGATTCTTCGCGTTCATCGAGTTGACTGGTTGTTGGCGGCACTACAACTGAAGTTATTTCATTTTTACCTTCTTGATATAAGATACGAATTAAAATATCATTATCTCTTTCAAGAACATTATAACCTGCTTTTGTTAAAGCACTTATTATTGCATCTTCTACTAATGCTAAATTTGGATAATCGCGGTCCTCTACTTGTTCAGCACTCATTACCACTAAATTATGTTCTGTTTTTAAAATTGGTATTGTTGTTATTTGTGCACAGGCTTCCTGTGTTGCTTCTTCCAATATTACTGCATTCGCTTCCTTAATCATTTCATCTTCAAGTGAAACAACTCGATTAACACCACAATTATTAAAAATAAATAGTGATAAAATAATTAAAAAGTAGAATAATAAATTTCTTCCCATTATTAGTCCTCCTTATTTAATTTTTTGAAATAATTCATCGAGTTGATAATATTCTCTTTTTTTAGATGTGAGTATATTAACAAAAATATTACCATAGTCGAGAATGACCCATTCTGTTTGATATGTGCCATCTATATTTTCAACTTTATAATTTTCTTCTTTTAATTTTAATAAAATTTCATCACATAATGCTCTACAATGTTGCATATTAAAACATTCAATAATAATGATATAATTAGCAAAATATGTCAAGCGTTTATTTGAATATTTCTTTATATTAAATCCTTTTTTTTCTTTTGCTATTTTGATTATTTTGTTAATTATTTTTTGTTCTTCTTTCATTTCAAGTATTCTTTATAATCTTCTCCAATAATAATTTCAATATCAATTAAATCGTTCGAATTCTTAATATCAACAATTTTACCAACAGTTAAAATTTCTTTTATTCTTTGTGCTGATCTATAATTATTACTATAATTATTTATTATTGTATAAGGACTTTTAGTTTTATAATTTCCTAATTCTACAACATCTATATCATAATAATCAAGAAATTTTTCTCTTAATTTTCCTGATAAACCAGATATTTTCAAACTATTTAATATTCTGACAGTTATTCTATCATCTATTTCATCATCAGCAATTAATTCTTCATAAGGTTTTGGTAATATGTTTTTTACAGCTAATATATCAGGTGCTAAAAATTCATTTTCATCATATTTAATTATTTCACCCGGTATTTTTGCCATTTGTATATTATATGATTTTAATTTATATATTATCATTACTATTTGTTCTAAATCTGATTTATTTATATTTGTTTCATCCAATAAATCATAGATTATTTCTATTGCCTTTTTTGTGTTTAATAAATTTTTTTCCTTAGAAATAGTTTCTATAAAAACTTTTAAAAAATTTTGTTGTCTGTAAATTAAATCAATATCATTATTCTCATTTTTTTTTTGATATGTTATATATTCTATTATTTTTGGTGGAAATAAAAATTGTTGTCCTGTTTTTAATAAATATATTTCATTATTTTCAACATATTTAATTGTATCCATTACATTTATTTCAAGCCCGCCTATTAGATTTAATAATTTTTCAAAACCATTTTCTTTAAATGATATAAAAAAAGGTATAGAAATATTAAAATTATTTTCTAATTCTTTTACTAATCTTTTTATACCATTTTTATTATAAATTTCTGAAATATTATTTTGTTCCTTTTTACTTTTTATATTTGAAAATTTTGTATCTTTTGGAATGTAAATAACACTTAATTGTTCTGTAACTGGTTCGTAGCTTGCTAAATATAAATTTCTTAATCTATTTTTTTTTTCTTTATAATTTTCCGAAAAAAATAATATATTTATTCGTTTTTTTTCTTCTACTAATGATTTTATTGAAATTGGACTCACATATTTTTGATATATCTTTTTTGAATATGTAAAAATTTTAGGATAATAATAAAAAACTAAAATTAATAATAAAATTATACCAATTATAAAAGAAGCAAGATAACTTTTATTTATTTTAAATTCCATCAATAAATGCTTTTTTGTTTGTAAATTTTTATCGTACCATAAGCAACATCAAATAATGGTGTTGGTGATTGTATTACAGGTAAATTTAATTTATCTGATATATAGAAATCAATATTATTTAATAGACTGCCTCCGCCTGTTAAAATTATTCCCTTATCATAAATATCACCTGCAAGTTCAGGTGGTGTGTTTTCTAATGTTTCTTTGATGCAATCAATTATTTTATCTATTACTGTTTTTAAAACTGAATTTATTTCATTTGATTTTATCTCTAATTCTAATGGTAAACCATTTTTGTTATTTCTTCCTTTTATTTTTATTTTGTTATTTTTTTCTTCTTTTAAATCTGCTAAATTTCTTTTTATTTCTTCTGCTGTTTTTTCGCCTATTATTAGATTTTTTTCTTTTTTGATAAAGTTTATTATTTCTTCATTTATTGCTTCTGATGCTAATTTTAATGTATTTACACAAACTATACCCTCTAATGATATTACTGCGATTTCTGTTGTGCCTCCTCCAATATCAACAATCAAATTACCACCTGCTTTATTTATATTTAAACCCATTCCTGCTGATGCTGCTAATGCTTCTTCTACTAAAATTGTATCACGAACACCTAAATTTTTTGTTGCTTCTTTCACTGCTCTTTTTTCTATTTCTGAAATTACTGATGGCACACCTATTATGATTTTTGGTGGTATTATTTTAAAACCTTTTTTTATTCGTTTTAATATTTCATTTAGCATCATTTGTGTTATTTCAAAATATTGTATTACTCCATCTTTTAATGGCTTTATTGTTTTTATTTCTTTTGGTGTTCTGCCTAACATTTCATTTGCTTTATTTCCTATTGCTATTAATTTTTTTTCTTTTTCATTAAATGCTACTATTGATGGTTCGTTGTATAATATTTCATAATTGCTATTTATTACTATTGTGTTTGCTGTTCCTAAATCTATTCCATATATATTATTATTTTTATTAAAAATATTTTTTAAAAAATTCATATTTCTCCACTCTCTTTATATAATCTTTCTATTATAAAAAAATTTTTTTAAAAAAGTAAAGAAAAAATTAATAATAATCATTTTTAATTTTTATAAAAAAGTAAATTCCAGAAAATATAAAAAGAAAATCAATAATAAAAGCAGAAATAACTGGCGATAAAATTTCATTTAAACCAAGTGAAAATGTGATTGATGATAAAATCCAATAAACAAATGATAATAATAAACTAATTCCAAATCCACCTGATAATGAAATACTCGATGATTTTAATGCTATTGGTAATCCAATAAAAGTTAATGATATATTCCTTAATGAGTTTGCAAATTTATTATATAGTTGAACTTTACTTTTATTGTATTCGCTTTTAAATATTTTTTTGTATTTTATTAATTTTATTAGTTCATCAATTCGTATTTCTTCTACTCTTTTTTTGTCCACTCTTAATATATTCAATAATTCATCTGGTTTTTCATTTACTGCTATCATTATCTCATTAAAATTTTCTGTTTTGTAGATTATTTGTGTTGTTGGTATATTTAATTCTTTAAATTCCTCTACCAATTCATTTTTAAAATATCGAATTTTTCCATTTAATAAATACCAATTATTATTTTTAAAAACTAAAAATTCTGCGTCATATCTTTTATCAAAGGAAATAAAATCAATTGTTTTAATTATACTTACATCAATAAATTTTTTTTCTGCTGGTAAAAATTTTTTTGCTTTTAAAAAATATTCAGAACTTAAATAAATTATGACATTATCAAATTCTTCCTTCGGTACTGGTAAATTTTTAATTTTATATGTATATACTTCTTTTGCTTTTTTATACATATCAGGTAAATAAAAATATATCATAAAAAAAGAAAAACAGGTAATAAGAAAAACAATAATAAAAATAGGTGTGAAAATTTGTAATGAGCTCATTCCAATTGCACGATAAATTATTAGTTCCTTATTTTTTAGCATTATTCCTATTGAAAAAAAAACTGCTAATAAACAACAAATAGGTAAAACATAATTAACAATAATAAAAGGAAGATAATATTGATAATATTTAAATACATATTTAATAGAAGAATTATATTTATAAACATCCTGAATAATTTGAAGAATTTCTCCAAGCACAAAAATAAAAGTGCAAAATAAAATACTATAAATAAATGGATTGATATAAGTTTTAATAATATTTCTATAAATTAGTTTCATTTAACAATTACTCGTTTTATATATGGATTTATTTGCGTGACTATTTCATAATTTATTGTTTCTGCTAATGGTGCTAATGTATCAGCAGAAACAGAATCATTTTTACAACTGCCAATTAATATTACTTCATCCTCTACTTTTACATTTTTTATATCAGTGACATCAATAATAAACATATTCATACAAACTCTACCACATATTTTTGCACGCTGATTTTTTACAAGCACATAACTTTTATTTGAAAATATTCTTCGATAGCCATCATAATAACCAACTGGTATAATTGCAATTTTTGTTTTTCGAACTGTTTTAAAAGTGCAACCATAACTGATATAAGAGTTTGCTGGAATTGTTTTTATTTGCGCTATTTTTGTTTTCCAACTTAATACTGGTTTTAATTTTATTGGCTCTTTATTTAATAAAATCGTTGATAAATATGTTTCTTTACTTGGCCAAAGACCATATAAACTTATTCCTGCTCTGACCATATCAAAATATGTTTCTTTGAATAAAATTACAGCAGCCGAACAAGCAGTATGTTTTAATATCTTATTTTCTTTTTTGTAATTGTCTTCTATGTATTTACTCATTCTTTTAAAATTTTCTAATTGCATTTTTGCATAACTATGGTCTGTTGTGTCTTCTATATTTGCATAATGTGTTGATACGCCTTCAATTATTAGATTTGGAATTTTATTTATATATCTAATAAATTTTTCTAAATCTTTTTCTAATATGCCCTGTCTGTTTGTTCCTGTCTCTAATTTTAGATGAATATTTGCTACTATCTCTTTATTTGCTTTTAAAATTTTTTCACATTGCTTAATTGTTTCTATATTATAAACAGTAAATCTAAAATTGTTCTTTATTGCTAATTCTATTTCTGATAATTGAATATAACCTAAAATTAAAATATTTGCTTTAATGCCATTATCTTTAAGTTCAAGCGCTTCAGCGAGCGAATTTACACATAACCAATTTATACCATATTCTGTTACTATTTTTGAAACTTCAATCATACCATGTCCATAAGCATTTGATTTTACTACTGCTGAAAATATCGTATTTTTTGGTAAATTTTTTTTTAGTTCTTCTATATTGTTTATTAAATTACTTTTACTGATTTCAACCCACATTAAATCATTATAATATTTCATTTTTTCACTCCTTTTTAAAAATTCCAATTTTGTATATCAGCATTAACACCTTCTCCACCTTCTTTACCATCTGCACCATAAGAATAAATATCAACAAAATTAGGACGATGTATTCCAGGTGAAATATAAATATAATCATTTCCCCACGGGTCTTTTGGCACGAATTCTTTATCTTTTTCTAAATATCCTCCTGCTTTCCAATTTTTTGGAATTGGTTCTGTCATTGGCTTTTTTACCAATGCTTCGAGCCCTTGTTCTGTTGTTGGATAAAAACCATTATCTAATTTATAATTTTCAAGTGCTTTCTCAAATGCTTTTATTTGTGCTTTTGCTATTTGAACTTTTGCTTTATCAGGTTCATCTGAAATATTATAAATTACAAGTGATGTTAAAAGACCAATGATTAATAGCACTATCATAATTTCAATTAAAGTAAATCCATAATTAAATTTTTTTTTCTTTTTTTTCATTTATAGACCACCTCTTAAAACATTACTGATTTTAAATATTGGTAACATTATAGAAAATACCATTGTTCCAACTATTAATCCTAACAATAAAATTAACATTGGTTCGATTATTGAAATAAATTTTTCTAATTGTTCATTTAATTCTTCTTCATATATTTCACTTATTTCTTTTAAAGTTTCAGTTAGTTGACCGCTATTTTCTCCTGTTGCTATTGCTGAATTAAATGCGTCTTCAAATAATGAATATTTATTAAATAATATATTTAATTTTTCGCCTTCTTTTAATTTGTTAATTACTTCGTTTAATGAATAATCATAATAATAATTATTTAATATTTCTTTACTTATCTTTAAAGAAGAAATTAAATCAACACCATTATTTAGCATTATTGCCATTGAATTTGCAAATTGAATAATAATATTATTTAAGTAAATTTTTTTTACAAATGGTAAATTTAATTTTAGATAACTTATTGCTTTGTAATAAAAAGTAGATTTTTTTATATATCTGAAAAAAATTATTATACTTAATACAAGCAAAATTAAAATAACTGGAAAAAATTTTAATAAAAATTTACTAATAAAAATAATTATTCTGGTAATTAAAGGTAATTCAATATTTATTTTACTAAATAAATTTGCGACAGAAGGAATAACAAATAAAAATAATAATAATAAAACAATCAAACTAATATTTAAAACAAATAAAGGATAAATAAGAGCAGAATTTATTTTACTCACAATTTTATTATTTCGTTTAAGATAAAAAACAATTGTTGAAATCGAATTAGTAAGTGTGCCAGAAATTTCACCTGATTTTATTATATTTACTATAAAATTATTAAAGTAATTATTTTTATCAGCATTATAAATAGCCTCTGAAAAACTCATTCCTTTTTTTATGTTTTCATAAATTTTATTTATGATATTTAAAAATTTTATATCTTTAAAATTTTTTTTAATATTTGCTAATACATAATCTATAGTGAAACCACTCTTTAAATAAAATAATAATTGTGAAAAAAAATTTATTAATATTTTTGTTTTTGAAGAGAATAAAGAAAAATCAATAACTTTTTTTATGTCATAACTTTCAAAAATTTCAATAGGAATAAATTGATTATTTAATAGATATTTTTTTACATCTTCAATATTTTCAGCTTCTATTTTATTTTTTATTATTTTGCCTCTGGAATTATAAGCAATATATTTGAATATCATTTTAAAAATAATAAATAATATTCTGAAATTCGAGTATTAATTGAATCTTTTTTTCATCACTTTCGAGACGATAGTTTAAATATTCTAATTTTATTTTTTCATTGAAAAATGTATTTATTAAATTTATGAAATCGTGTTGATTTTTTTGTTCACAATAAATTGTAAAAATTATTTTTATGATATTATTGAATTCATCAGACATTATTTCAATTCTTATATTTTTATCAATTTTACTTATCTCTTCAAGAAATAAAGGTAGTTCATTATAAAGAATTAGAAATGCTTCTGGATTTATTTTTGTGTTTGTATCATAATCAAGAATATTTATTTTTATTCCGTTTTTACTTAATATTGATTCAATTATCTGATATAATTCTTTAATCTGTTGAAAATATATTAATTGAATTTTTTCCTGTAATGATAATAATTGCTGTGTAATAGCTGAAAAATTATTATTAAATTTTTCTAATAATTCTTTATCGCCTGATTTTGATTTTATCTTTTTTATATCTGTCAATTGATATGTTAATCTATTTAAATAAATTAATATTCTTTTATAATCACTAATTATATTTTCATAATCCTCATATTTAAAATCAAATTTCAAATTACTTAAATCTAATTTTGATAGTTTTAATATTTTATTTTTTCGTAATAATTCTTCTTTTTTCTCTTCATATTTTTTCATTCGCTCTTCATTTATTTCTTCATCACTTATTTTTATATTTATTATATCTTTAATTATATTTTCAATTGTCTCTTTTAATTCATTATTTGAAAATATTTCTTGTTCTTTTATTTTTTTTAATAATTCAACAACTAATTTACTTAATGTAAAAATTCGTTTAAATTCATAAGCATTTGCTACTTCACTTAATTCTTCGAGATATTCAATAAATGAAGAGATATATTTTGGTTCTGGTGAATAATTCTCCAGGATATTTATTTCATTTAAATAATCTTGAAGTTGTTTTTCAAGACCTTTTAAAAATAATGTTTTTACAGTATTTAATTCTGTTTCTGTAAAATTTATATTTGTTTTCATATAAATTTTTAATTTTATATGAAAAATTTTATAATTGCAATATTTTTTTTTACTTTTATTTTTTGAAAAAAAGTTCTTAATTATTTTTTAAATTTTTAAAAAATTACTTGACTTTTATATTTTGTTAAATATAATAATGCAGAAATAAAATTAAAAATTATTATGCTGGCGTAGCTCAATCGGTAGAGCAGCTGACTTGTAATCAGCAGGTTGCGGGTTCGAGTCCCATCGCCAGCTTAGTTTTGAAATATAATAAATATATAAAATGGAGAGATTCCCGAGCGGCCAAAGGGAACAGACTGTAAATCTGTCGGCTGTATGCCTTCGGAGGTTCGAATCCTCCTCTCTCCATTTTTTTTATTTGAAAACGAGGAGAGGTGGCCGAGTAGGTCGAAGGCGGGTGCCTGCTAAGCACTTGTAGAGACCTAAAATCTCTACCTCGGGTTCGAATCCCGACCTCTCCGCCACTAAAAATAAAGACTACTAACATCAATCATATTTGATAATGATTATCAGTAAATTTTGTGATACATTAAAACTTATATGATTTGAAAGTTGAAGGTGGAAGTGATAGCCTGCAAGTTTACACATTATGGTATATTCTTTTCTTTAATATAAAATCTAAATCAAGAGAAAAAAAGAAAGAAAGATAATCAAAATCAGTAAGCCATTGCATAATTAAAGTAACAGGTTCTTTCCAATTTTTATAAGAATTTTTACAAAAGAAATTATAATAAAATTGATAAGTAGAAATTTTAGAAAAGAAATTATATTTAGAATAAAAATATTCCAAATCATAGAATTCATTTTCAATAGTATTATGAACAGATTCTACATCAAGAATTAAAATTAGACATACGGGGCGGAATAAAAATATGTTGAGCACCCATATTTTAATTGAGTGAACAAAACCTTTGTTTTTTTCATATTTATCTGCGCCTGAAAATTCAGAACCATTATCAGTTTGAATAATAACCTGTGATAAATCAATACCTGAATTTTTAAGATGATTAAGAAATATATTAACAAAATTTATTGAATTTATCAGATTACATTCTGATGCGAGTCCTAAAAACATTGCTCCACTTCTGATTTCTCTAATTGTATATTGATACTTTGGTAGTTTATATTTAATCATAAAATGATAATGATTTGGTATATCATAAATATGTTTAACATCCATTTCAAAAAATGTTAATGGTTTGTAAAGTTTTGCTTTTAGTTCGCGTAAATCTTTTTTTCTTTTGTTGTTTTCGTTTTTCTGGCTTTCCCATTCCTGCTTTCTTTATTACCTTATGTATTGTTTTGTTTGAATATGGCAATTTAAACTTTATTTTCAATCGCTGTGCTCTAAAATGTGTTCAATCTCTTAATTCTATTATTTTTTTTCTTCTTTATATTAATAAAAGTATTGACAAAAAAAAAAATAAAAATTATATTTTGGAAAAATTTAAAATGGGCCGTTAGCTCAGCTGGTAGAGCAGTAGACTCTTAATCTACGGGTCGCAGGTTCGATCCCTGCACGGCTCATTTTTAATGCTGCCTTATTGCATAATATACTAATAATAAATAATTTTAATAGTCACATTTCAATATATATTTACAATCATTACAGAAAATATCCCAGACATTGTATAACCCTTTGCAGTATTGTGAATAGTAAGTAAAAATTAAAACAAATAAAAGAAATAATGAAAAGAAAAGTGAAAATAAAATGAAAGAAAAAAATTCTTGTAAAAAAAAAGAACACATAAGATATTTTTCACTTTTTACAGTGAAACAATATCTATGTGTTCCTCGTGTCCCTCGTTAATAATATTATTATAAAAAAAAATAAATGTCAAGCATTTAATTATTTTTTTTAGATTGCTAAAATACAGAATAAAGCAAACAGAGTCGTATTTTCAAGATTGGTCTCATCAGAAATAAAATTGTTTATATAATGATGAAGGAAAAAAGTGCTAATGGATAGAAAATAGTAAACAGAGAAATTCAGTTAAAAGATTAACATCAAAAAATAAAATTATAAAATTAAAGATACTAAATTAATTTTGTAGCAGAGCGATTAAAAATAGTGTTTGATTTAGAGGCAATAAACAGAATACTACATAACAAAACAAATTTATAAAGTTTATAATAAAAGCAAATATGATTTAAGAAAAAAAGTAAGAAAATAAAAATATTTATGTGAAACAAAAACTAAATTTTTAATACATTAAATTTTTAAAAAATTTATGTTATATATCTTTATGATATTATGAATTATTATCATTTATTTTGTTGTAAATCTCAGTGATTTTTGTAAAAGTATTAATTTCTTGTTTTGATTTAGTTATTATTGACCAGCCATCATCTAAATTATTTGTAATCATATCATTTATTTTATTTGCTGATTTTTCTTTTACTATTTTATATAGTTTATTTACTTTATCTTTTGTTAAATCATTTGCTTTTATTCCTAAATTAGTATTTAAATAAGATTGGACTAATTTTAAAAATAATTCTTTATTTTTATCTCGGTTCATAAAAATTATTTTAAAAATATAGCACTTTTTGCTGATATATTTATATTTATTATTCCATTGCTATTTACATCAATTGATTTTTTTGTAATTAAATTTTTTAATTTTTTAGAAATTATTTCAGGTCTTACATTTAATTCAATTTCTTTCTCATTATCAGAATTATTAAATATAACAACAATACGATTATCAAAATAAGTTTTTATAAAAGCATATACATCGTTTTCCAAATATATTGTTCTACATGCGCCATATCTTAATGCTGGATTTTCGTTTCTAATTTTTGTTAATTTAGAAAAATACTCAAGCACATCAATTTCATAATCACTTAAATTATCATCAAACCGCATTTTTCTGCGATTATCAGGGTCACCTGCGCCAGTTAAACCAAATTCATCACCATAATAAACCATAGGAACACCATCGAGCGAAAATAAGAAAGCAAAAGCAAGTTTTATTTTTTTATAATTTTGCGGGTCATTAACAATTGGTGGTTTTTTCCATCCAACTTCTTCTTCATCAGGTTCCATTGGGTCAGGTAAATCCCCATCTGCATAAGCCATAAATCTTGCTTTATCGTGATTTCCTATTAAAGGTGACATTAATGAATCTTTACCATAAATTTTTTCTGATGAACTTAACGAAGCATCTAATTCTTTAAAACCAGCATTTGATAATGCAAAGACTTCTTTAATTATATCATAAAGAGGAAAATCAAATTGTCCATCAAGCATATTTGGACCAACAAAATTCATTATTCCTTCTCTTGACATAAATGTTTCTCCAACTAAATAAATTTTTTTATTCTTTATTTTTTCATATTTTTCTCGAATTTCTGTTCGAAATTTATACCAGAACGATGGCGGAATATGTTTAACTGCATCTAATCTAAAACCATCAAAATCAAATTCATTTAACCACCAAATTGTATTTTCTAATAATGCTTGCTCTAATTCAGTTTTTGAAAAATCGAAAGAAGGTAAGAAAGGTTCAAACCAAGTTGTAAATGGATGTTCATCCCATAATCTTAAATTTCTTCTACCATCGGGTAAATACATATTTCCATACCATTCTGGATGTTCTTTGTAAAATGGATGTTCTATATGTGTATGATTTAATACAAGGTCAACTAAAACTTTTATATTTTTATTGTGTGCTGTTTCAACTAATTTTTTTAATTCTTCTTTTGTTCCAAATCTTGGTTCGATTTCTTTATGAGAAATAGGCCAATAGCCGTGATAACCAGTATAATATCTATATGGCTCTTGATATTCTTGATAAGGTGTATCAGGATTTTTATTTACTGGTGATAACCAGATTACATTAACACCAATTTTTTCGAAATAGCCATCTTCTATTTTTTTTGTTATGCCAGCAAAATCACCACCTTGATAATTTACTTGTTCTAATAAATTTTCACTTTTTAATGGTGCGTCATTTTCTTTGTTATAATTATAAAATCTATCAGTAAAAGCAAAATACATTATTGCATCCTGCCAGAGAAAATTTTTTTCGTTTTTGTTTAATATAATTCTTACAATATTACTTGCATTTCCTGCTTCATCTGAAATGATGATTCTTAAATAATCAAAATTTTCAGTATCTTTTTTATTTATTATTATTTCGTTATTCTTTAATTGATAATTGAGAATTTTAGAACCACCAATTAAATCATTTTTTTGTAAAATTGCTGAAATAAAAATTTTTGGTTTATTATTTAATATTTCAATAATAAATTCATTTTCTGTTTCTTTTGCTGGATAAATAAATAGATTATTAGTTTTATTTTCTTCGCCAAGTTTTAAAATAGAATTACCAAAACCACTTACTTCTTTTTCTGGATTTTCTGGGTCAGCTATCCATTCATTACCATTTATAACAAATTTATAATAATGTAAGCCTGGATCTAAATATACATAGCATTCATATATATTATCATTATCATCATCAGTTAAAAAATTGGTATTTGAATTCCAGTTATTAAATGTGCCAGCAACTGAAATTTTTTCTAATTTTTTTTCTGATTTATAAAAAAATTTGTGCTTTATTCTTTTTTTGACTATTATGGTTAAAATTGTTTCTGATATTATTTTTTTATCTGAATATATTAATCTAATAGGTATATTTAGCAAGCCAGTAAAATCATCAGAAATATTTATTCTTAATTCAAAACTTTTTTTATCAAAAAATAATTTGTAATTTTCTGTATTTTCAAATTCAAGTTCATACCCTTTTTCAGGTTGATAAAATCTATGCATATCTAAAATAAATTCAGCACCAGCATTTGCATATTGAACAGGAATATTTCCTAAATAAGGTTCTGAGTAAATATAATAATTCAAAACAAAACAAATAAATAAAAATAAGGTAAAAATCATTTTCATAAATTTCTCCTTTATTTTTTTATTTGATAAACAATATTATTATCATCTATTTTAAAAATTATTTTTAATTTATCTTTATAAAAATTTATAAATGGTATAAGATATAATTCTGCTGTTTTTAATCCTGATATTTTTAAATTATCTTGAACAATAATAGAAACATTATTTTTTTGTATTGCATTTAAGTATTGATTAAAATCATTTGTTAATGGATAACCAATTGTTTTTTTATCTGCTAAAAAATAAGCTAATGTTGGTTTTCGTGTCATTATTACTTCATTATTAGAACAGTTTTTTTTGATATAAGAAAGCATGGAATAATAATTACGCCATTCAGTTGTTTTATATTTTTTATTTTCAAGATATGTTAAATAAATAATACCAAAAAAATTTATAAGAATTAAAAATAGAATTATTAGTTTTTTTATTTCAAAATTTTTAATAAGATGATAAATTCCAAAAATGATAAAAATAATTATAAAAGGAATTAAAGGCATTAAATATCTATTTGATGATATTTGCCAGACTAAAAGCATGATAAAATTTATGATAATATAAATTTTAATTAGAAGAAAATTTAATTTTTCTATTTTTAAAAAACCTATGATAAATAAAAGAAATAAAATAAAACCAAAAATAATTTTAACAAAAAAAAGTAAAGAATATTTTTTTATATCAAAAAAGAAAGGAAATAAAAAAGTATCAGGAAAAATTTTGAAAATGTAAATAATTAAATTTTTTATAATTCCTAAAAAAATTTCTTTAATAGAACGAACACCAGAATCTGGTGTATATTGACTTTTCATTTTTATTATTGAAAAATATAAATTACCTTCTTTTGTTTTTGAAGCATTAAAATATGAACTGATGCTAAAAATAAAAACTAAAAAGATAATTGTTATAATAATTAGTTTTTTAAATTGGCGTTTGATAAATAAATAAATAAAATAACTTATAAAACAGACAAGACCAGCAGTTCGTGTAAAATAAATTATTATTAATAAAAATGTGATGATAATAATTGATTTATTATTAATCACAAAATAAAAAAATAATAATGTTAAAAAAAGATAAAGTGCTTCTGACATTATTTGATGTGAATAATCGAAAAAAACAGGATTAAAAACAAATAGTGCAAAAGAAGAAAGAAATAAAAAAATATTTAAGCGATTTTTAAAAAGTAAATAAAAAATTAAAACTGATAAAAGAGAAAAAATAATAGATGTTGATTTAATGATTGAAATATTAAAATTAATAAATGGAATTAAAATAAGAGGATAAACAAAAATATTATATCCACTTATTGGTTCTGTTGGTTCATTTAAAAAAATTAATTTTTGTTTTAATAATAATGATTTAGCAAAAATTAAATATGTAGCATTATCACCAGTAATTTCTAACTCATTATTTAATGCAAAGATTGAAAAGCAAATAAAAACAATAATTTGAAGATTTATTAAAAAATTTATTTTTTTATTCATAATAAAGGTAATTTAGCTAAACTTAAAAAAATGATTATAGGTAAGGTAATTATCAGATTAAACAATTTTGTGTTTATAATAATTAATAAAATAATAATACCAAAAACTTGTAAGCGTTCATAGTGTATAGAAATTTCATTTGGAAGAAAAAATTTTAATATTCCACCACCATCAAGTGGTGGTATTGGTATTAAATTAAAGATACTTAAAATAGTGTTTAATATGATAAATTGTTTAATTACCAATAATGGTAATTGCAGTGAATAACCAAAAAAATAGATTATTATTCTTGCGAATATTATAGAAACAATGATTAAAATAATATTTGCAAGAGGACCAGCAAGCGAGCACAAGAATTCGCCTAATCGTCGATTTTTAAAATAATAAGGATTTATTATTACTGGTTTTCCCCAGCCAAAAATAGCAAAACCAGGTGAGAATAAAATTCCTATTAATGGAATAAGTAAAGTGCCAATTGGGTCAATGTGAACAAGGGGATTAAGTGAAATTCGTTGTTTTATATAATCATTTCTATCACCTGCTAAATAAGCAAAATAAGCATGTGCACTTTCATGCATACTTAAAGAAAAATATAAAATAAATATTTGTAAAAGTAAATTATTCATAAAACATTTATAATATGTAATAAAAAGAAAAGTCAAACTTTTTTTAAATGTTAAATAATTGACTTTTATATTTATTTTATATTATAAAATTTTTTATTATGAAAGCAATATGTTTAAATTCTGGTGGTCTTGATTCATTATTAGCATTGAAACTAATTCATAGTCAGGGTATAGAATGTATTTCACTTACATTTCATACTATTTTTTTAAGTAGTTCAAATAATAAGCAAAAACATTATGCGATAGAATTAGCAAAAGAATTAAATGTAAAATTTATGTTTATTGATATAAGTAAAGAATATTTAGAAATAATAAAAAAGCCAGTATATGGCTTTGGATCAGGTGCTAATCCTTGTATTGATTGTAAAATACTTTTTTTAAGAAAAGCCAGAGAAATAATGGAAAAAGAAAAAGCAAATTTTGTAGTAACAGGAGAAGTATTAGGACAAAGACCAATGACACAATTTTTGAAATCATTAAATTTAATTGAAAAAAAAGCAGAATTAAAAGGGTTGATTGTGCGACCTTTATCAGCTAAATTTTTACCACTAACAATACCAGAGCAACAAGGTTGGATAAATAGAGAATTATTGTGTAATATTCAAGGCCGTTCAAGAAAAATACAATTTGAATTAGCAGAAAAATTTGGTATTGAAAATTATTCTACACCTGCTGGTGGATGTTTATTAACTGATGAATCTTTTTCAAAAAAAGTTAAAGATTTATTGAAATATAAATTGAATGCAAATTTAAGTGAATTTGTTTTGTTAAAAAAAGGCAGACATTTTAGATTATCTAATGAATACAAATTAATATCAGGTAGAAATCATAAAGAAAATATTTATTTAAAATCTTATGCAGAAAAAAATAATTTACCTATTTTAAAAGCCAGAGATGTTGTTGGTTCACTTGGCATTCTGGATAATGATTTATTTAATGATGAAATAATAAAATTAGCAGCAAGGATTGTTTTAAGGTATTCTGATAATAGCGAAAATGAAGGAAATATAATTGTAATTAAAAATAACGAAATAATAAAAGAAATAAAAGTAGAAAAATTAAGTGATGAAGAGATAAGTAAATATAGAGTGTGATTTTCAATGAAAAAAATAGATTATATAAAATCATTTCAAGAGAAAGAGTTAGTAAAAAATATATTAAAATCAATTGAAAAAATAGAAACAGAAAAAATAATAAATATAATGGAAATATGTGGTGGTCATACACATTCAATTCAACAATATGGTTTAGATAAATTATTAGCAGAGAAAGTAAATTTTTTATCTGGTCCAGGTTGTCCAGTTTGTGTTACGCCAATTGAATATATAGATAAAGCAATAGAATTAAGCCAAGAGAGAGAAAATATTATTTTAACATTTGGTGATATAATACGAGTAAGAGGGACAAAAGAAAGTTTAGAAATTGCACGGAGTAAAGGTGCAGATGTTCGAATATTTTATTCGCCTTTTTCTGCTTTAGAAATAGCAAAAAAAAATAATGATAAAAAAATAATATTTTTAGCAATTGGTTTTGAAACAACCACTCCACTAACAGCACAACTATTAGAATTTGTAAGAACAGAAAAAATAAAAAATTTTTTTGTTATGTCAGCACACAAGACAGTTATAGAACCAATGGAATTTTTATTATTAAATAAAAATAATAAAATAGATGCTTTTATTTGTCCAGGTCATGTTTCAACAATTATTGGTAGTGATGCTTATAAAATAATAAGAGAAAAATATAATAAGAATTGTGTTATAACAGGATTTGAACCTGTTGATATATTAAATAGTGTTTATATAATTTTAAAACAGATAAAAGAAAAAAAAGCAGATATAATAAATACATATAATCGCGTTGTAAAATATAGAGGCAATAAAAAAGCACAGGAATTAATAAATAAATATTTTGTAAAATGTGATTCAATCTGGCGTGGAATTGGTGAAATAAAAAATTCTGGTCTTGAAATAAAAGATGAATTTAAAGAATATAGAATAAAAATAAATTATACCAAAGAAAAAAATATAAGAAAAGAAAAAGGCTGTATTTGTGGTTTGATTTTACAAGGCATAAAAAAACCTACTGAATGTCCTTTATTTGCAAAAATATGTAATCCAGAAAATCCAGCAGGTGCTTGTATGGTTTCATCAGAAGGTGCTTGTGCTGCTTATTATAAATATAGTAAAATTACAAATAAATAAAATAATTTGAATTGATGAAAAAATTAGTAAATAAAAATATTTAATTATAAACAAATGAAAAAAGATATAAATTCATTTTTTGTAGCAGAACGAAAAAATGGTATTTTTGCAATAACCTGTTCGCTTGTTGCAACAATAATTGGTGCTTCTTCTGGAATTGGTATAGCAGGAAAGTTTTATAATATAGGTTTACCAGCAATATGGTGGTTATTATCAGGTTCAATTGGTCTTTTAATTTTAGGTTTTTTCTTTGTAAAAAAAATTGAAATAAAAAAATTTTTTACACTTCCAGAATTATTAGGTGAAAAATTTGGAACAGAAGTGCGGTTTTTATCTGCAATTTGCATTTGTTTAAGTTGGCTTGCTATTATTGCTGCACAAATTTTGGCTGGGGGATTATTAGTAAATTATTTTTTTCCAACTATAAATATTTTTATTGCTTATTTAATTATCTTGTTTATTTTTATTGCATATTCTTTTTTTGGCGGACAAAAAGCAATTATAAAAACTGACATATTCCAATTTTTCTTTTTTTTATTTACTTATTTTATTCTTTTTGTTTTTGCGTTTAATAAAAAAATTTTTTTTACTAATTTAATTAATATTCCATTTAATATTGTGAATGAAAAATTTAATTATTTTGATATTATCAAAATGCTTTTAATTGTTGGTTTTCCTTATATTATTGGACCTGATATTTATTCAAGAATTTTTTCTGCAAATTCAATAAAGACTGCTAAATATTCAATTCTTCTATCTGCGATAATTATTTTATTTATTGCTTTTTTAATTTTTTTTATTGTTGAATTTTATAAAACAAATATTTTATCAATCAAGCATACTGATATGATTTTATATGAAATAACAAATAATATCATAAAAAATTTTTATTTAAAAATATTTATTATTTTTGGCTTTTTATCATTGCTTATTTCTTCTGCTGATACATGTTTATTAAGTTGTTCTATTATTTGCGTTAATGATATTTTAAAGATTATTTTTAAGCAAAAAAATTTTTCTTCTGAACAATTAGTTTTTTATTCAAGAATATTTATTTTAATTGTTGGATTTTTATCGTTGTTAATAACATTTTTTTCTAAATTTATTATTGATAATTTATTATTTGCATATACGATTTACACAACTACAATTTGTTTACCATTGTTTTTTGCTTTTGTTTTTGATAAAATTAAATTTTCAAAAAAAATTATTCTTTTTGTGATTATTTCTTCTATGATTATTTTGATTTTTCTTAAATTTGTTGTTAATTATAAATCATCAAATTTGTTTGCTTTTTTATTCTCTTTTTTAGTATTATTATTTTATTCAATATTATGGAAAAAGAAATTTTTATTAATGAATTAAAAAACACAAATTTAAAAATAGGTGAATATATTTTATTAACAGGTGAATTAATAGTAGCGCGTGATAGTGCTCATAAAATTATTGTTGAATATTTACAAAAGAAAAAAGAATTGCCCTTCAATTTAATTAATAGTGTGATATATTATTGTGGACCATCAAATTGTCCGCCTGATAAAATAGTTGGGTCAGCAGGACCAACAACAAGTAAAAGAATGGATAGATATTGTGAAATATTATTTAAAAATGGAGTTATTGCTACAATAGGAAAAGGTAATAGAAGTTCAGAACATTATGAATTATTAAAAAAATATGGATGTTATTATTTTACTGCGACCGGCGGTGCTGGTGCATATTTATCAAAAAGAATAATAAAGAATGAAATAATCGCTTTTCCTGAATTAGGACCAGAAGCAATAAGAAAATTTTATATTAAAAAATTTCCAGTTGTAGTTGCTGGTGATAAAAATAGTAATAATTTATTTGATTTGATGCACAACAATAGAATTAGTTAATTCATTTTTATCAATTAAACCAGATAGTAATAAAATAAAATCATCTTTTTTTGCTAATTTTAAATCTTTTATAATTTTTTCAGAATAAAGAACATAATCTTTAAATTTAATTTCTTTATTAATTAAAATAGGAATGACACCCCAGAGTAAATTTAATCTTCTTAAAACTTTATCAGATTGTGTTAAAGCAAAAATAGGCGCAGCAGGTCTATCAGCAGAAACAAATCGTGCACTATTACCAGAGCGTGTTAATACAAAAATTGCTTTAACTAATAAATCACGCGATAATTGTGCTGTTGCAATTGCTAATGCATTTTGTAATTCATTTTTTTTAATTGTTCCTGATTTTTTAAATTTACCACCAAAACTAAAAAATTGATATGCTTCTGATTCTCTTAATATTGTATCCATCATTTTAAAAGTTTCAAAAGGGAATTTACCAACAGCAGTTTCGCCTGATAACATAACAGCATCAACATCAGATAAAGAAGCAGCAAAAACATCAGTAACTTCAGCACGAGTTGGTGCAGAATTTTCTATCATACTTTCAAGCATTTGCGTTGCAACTATTACTGGTTTTGAATATTGATTTGTTAATTTTATAATTTTATTTTGAATAATTGGAACTTTTTGAATTGGCATTTCAACTCCTAAATCACCACGTGCTATCATTATTCCATCGGATACTTTTATTATTTCTTCTATATTTGTTACTGCTTCTGGTTTTTCTATTTTTGCAATTACAGGTATATCTGAATTATGTTCTTTTAATAAATTTTTTAATTCTAAAACATCATTAGCAGAGCGAACAAAAGAAAGAGCAATAAAATCAACACCAGCATTAATGCAATGTAATACATCCTGTTTATCCTTTTCAGTTAATGCAGAAATTTTTAATTTTGTTTCAGGTAAATTTAATCCTTTTTTATCTTTTAAAATTCCACCTCGTATAACTTTTACTTCAATTTTATCTTTGTATTTTTTTATTACTTTTAATTCTAATGCTCCATCATTAAGTAATATTCTTTCATTTATTTTTATTTCTTTTATTAAGTTTTTATAATTAACTGGAATAATATTATCATCGCCAATTACATCATTTGTAGTTAAGTAAATAGAAGAATTATTTTTAAGAGTAATAAAACCATTTTTAAATTTACCAACACGAATTTTAGGACCACATAAATCAGCAAGAATAGCAGGTGATTTTTTTAACTCATTTGAAATTCGTCTGATTAATTCAATTGTTTGTAAATGTTCTTTTGCATCACTATGAGAAAAATTTATTCGAAAAATATTTAAATTATTCGAAATAAATTTTTTTAATATTTTTTCATTAGTAGAAGCAGGACCTAATGTTGCAATTATTTTTGTTCGTCTAAAATATAAGTATTTATTATTTATTTTAATTTCATTTATCATCTTTATTTATTTTCCTTTTCGTCTTACTTTAACAGGAGTTTGTTTATATATTTTTTCACTCATTTTATTATATTTTTCTGCTTCGTCTGGATAGCCCATTTTTAAATATATTTTACTTAAATTCTTTAAATATAATGCTTTTTTTTCTTTTGCTTGAGTTAGGTCAAGTGCTTTTTTATATGTTTCTGCTGCTTCTTTTAAAAGACCTGCTTCATAACAAAATGTTCCTTTTGCAACATACGCTTTTAAATAAGTTTTATCACATTCAATTGATTTGTTAATATATTCCAATGCTTTTTCAATATCGTTATATTCATAACGATATAAAATAGCAAGCCCATAATAACCTTCTGCGGCATCTGGTTTTAATGATAAAAAAATTTTATATGAATTTTCTGATTTTTCTAAATATGCTTTATCTAATTTAATTAAATTACCATAAGCAACACCAAGATAAAAATGTATATCAGCATCAGTTGGTTTCAGTTCAAGACATTTTTGAAAATTCTCAATTGCCTTTAACCAATTGCCATTATACATTTCACGAATAGCAAGTTTTCTTAATTCTGCATATTCTTTTTCAAGTGAAATAATTTTTTCACTTACTTCTTTTGACCCCTGTTTTTTTTGACATCCAATAAAAATAAAAAATAAACAAAAAATAATAATTTTTATTTTCATAATTTCTCCTAAAAATTTCTATTATTATTATTGCTATTTATAATTAAGTCAATATTTTTTTATTTTTAAATTTTGGTGAGGCAAAAAACATTTAAAATAATTGAAGCAAAATTTTTAAAAATTTTTCAGAAAATTTACTTGATAAAAATATTTATCTATTTTATTATTTTAAAAATTTATTTAAAATAGGTGACATTATGAAAGTAGTTATAGTTGGTGGAATAGCAGGAGGAATGACAACTGCTGTTAATTTTAAAAAATTATCAAAAGATACAAAAATAATTGTATTTGAAAAGAATGAATTTATTTCGTATAGTGCGTGTGCAATGCCTTATTTTTTAGCAGGTGAAATTAACTCAATTGAAAAATTAATTTTATACACACCAGAACAAATAAAAACAAAATTTAGCATTGATGTAAGAACAAATTCAGAAGTAATAAAAATAAATAAAAGACAGAAAAAAGTATCTGTGATTGATAAAATAAATAATAAAGAATATGAAGAAAATTATGATAAATTAGTTTTAGCAACAGGTGCAAAACCATTTATTCCATCAATAGAAGGTATTACAAAATTTAGAAATATCTTTACATTACGAACAATAAATGATGCAATAGCAATAAATAATTATTTACAAAATAACATAGTAAAAAAAGCAGTAATAATTGGTGCTGGTTTAATTGGTCTTGAAGTAGGTGAAGCACTAATAAGACGGGGATGTTCTGTAACATATATTGAAATCAAAAAGAATTTATTAAAAATATTACCTGATGATTTATCTGAACAATTAATTACATTATTAAAAAACTATAATGTAGAAATTTTAACAGAAACATTAATTGAAAAAATTGATGGAGATGATATAAATAAAAAAGCAACAACAATAAAGACAAATAAAAAAGATATTGAATGTGATATTATAATTTTATCAACAGGAATAAAAGCAGAAATAGAATTAGCAAAAGAAGCAGGACTTGAAATAAATAAAAATTATTCTGTAATTGAAACAAATAAAAAACAACAGACATCAGAAGAAATGATTTATGCAGTTGGTGATTGCACTAATACATATAATCTAATCAATAATAAAATAACTTACATCCCATTAGCAACAACCGCACGAAAACAAGCAGCAGTCACTGCAAATAATTTAATAAATAATAATACTATTTTTAATGGAATGTTAAATTGCTGGTGCACAAGATTTATGGATATTGAAATAGCAGGTGTTGGTTTATCATTATATGAAGCAGAAAATAGTAATTTTTCAGCAAAAAGTGCAACCTATGAATTGAGTTCTTTACCTGATTATATAAATAGAAAAAATGATTTGTATATAAATTATGTATGGGATAAAAAAAGTAATAGATTATTAGGAGCATTTTTATTAGGTTATGGCGGTACAGTTTATAGAGCAAATATATTAGCTGCATCAATAACAGGTAGATTGACAATGAAAGAAATATCAGATATGGATTTATCATATTCACCAATATTTAATACGGTATTTGACCCAATAACAATAGCAGCAAAAAAAAGTTATTAAAAATATGAAAAAAAAAATTAAGATTCTTATTATAGATGACGATGTTTTTTTTTCAAAAATATTAAAAACATATCTTGAAAAAGTAAATTTCGAAGTAGATTGTTTAAATACTCCGCTTGATATAACTACTATAAATCCATACGAATATGATGTTATTATACTTGATATGATGATGCCAGCTATATCAGGTGATATTTTATTATCTGTTTTAAATGATTTATATTTAGAAGAAAATGATGAGAAAAAGGCTTTATTTCCAAAAATAATATTATCTACTTCATTAGATAGAGCAGATAAAAAAATAGTTGAATTATATGAAAGTTATGGCGATATAATATATGATTTTCTGCAAAAACCTTATGATATGGATTTATTAATAAAAACAATCAAAAAATCATTCGAAAATAATAACGAATAATTACAAGATGTTGACTAAAAAAAAAATAATAAAAATAATAATATTTATATTCATTTTTTTTATGAGTTCATTGTATAGTAATGATAATCGCTTACAAATTGCAAGTAATGCATTTTATAATAATGATTATATTTTTTCAATTTCATTACTTGAAAAAAATCGTGATAATTTAACAGAAAAAGAAAAATTTTTATTAGCATTAGCATATAAAAATAATAATGAATTAGAGAAAAGTGAAAACCTTTTAATAGAATTATTAAATAAAAACTTAATAATAAAAAATTTAATCCTTTTTCATTTAGGTGATATAAATTTTTTAAAGAAAGATTATGCTAAATCAAATCAATATTATTTAGAAATAATATTAACGAATACAAATTTTAAACAATTAAATCAAAAAGTTTATTTTAATTTATTAAGTAATTATAAAGAATTAGAAAATTTTGAGGAAGCAGAAAAAGTATTAAGTATTTTAGAAAAAGAATATATAACATCAACATCATATTATGATGATGTATTTTTAAATGTGCCAGTAAAACAGGATATAATGTATGAACGAGCATTATTACAAATACGAAAAAAAGCATATAAAGAAGCATATAAAATTATGTTGACAATAATTTCAGATTATCCAAACTCTGATGCTGCTTATAGTTCTGTTAAATTTATATTCAATAATAAAAAAATATTTAGCCATTATATAAAAGCAGAAGATAAAGTAAAAATAAATAAAGTATTATTAAATAAAGGTGAGTTTAAAGAAGCCATAAAAAATTTACAACCTGTTTTGAATTATTATAAATCACATAAAAAATCGAAACAATTAGCAGAAGTAAGATATTTACTTGGGTTTAGTCATTATAAATTAAGAACAGAAAAAGATAATAACAAAGCAGATGAACATTTTGAAATAATAGAAAAATATTTTCCAAAAACAGAAAATTTAATAAAAGTATTGTTTTATAGAGGAATAATAGCACAACGAAAAAATGATTGTGATAAATTATTAAAATTTATGAAAAAAATAATTAATTTACAAACTGATTTATATTATTGTTATGCTGCTTATAAAGAGATAATAAATTATTATGAGATTAATAGTGATACTGAAAAAATCAGAGAAACAATTAATGAAATGTTAAATTTATTTTATGAAAAAAATAATCAGGAATATTATGAAAAAACAATTTGGGATTATTTTTTCTTTGAATATAAACAGAATAATTATCAGCAATGTATAAAAATATTAGAAGAATTATCAAAAATTAAAAATATTGATATTTGTAAATTAAATTTCTGGCTTGCAAAAACCTATAAAAATATTGGTGATGTATCAAATTATTCATATTATATTCAGGAAAATTTAAAATTAGAAAATATTGAAGATTATTATTTTTGGGCTTCTTATTTAATTAGTTCAGAAGAAACAAAAATAAAAATTCGAAATATTTTTAATTTAGAAAATTATTTTAATGAATATACAATAATTTCATTGATAGAAGAATTAAGTAAAAAGAATGAATTATTTAGTTTTTTATTTGATTGTAAAGATTTTCAAGATTATTATTATTTTGTGAATGAAAATACAAATGATAAATTATTAATAGCAGCAATAAATTATTTAAATAAAAATTTTGGAAAAGCAATGATAGTATTCACGCAAAATTTTTTAAAAAAAGAAATAAAAAATGATACTTCAATTTTTTCAAAATATATATTTTTCCAATATCCACTTGCATATAAATTTTTAATTACAAAATATGCAAATAGTTATCAATTTGATGCTGCATTACCACAGGCAATAATGCGAGAAGAAAGTAGATTTATGAGCAAATGTATTTCAGTAGCAGGTGCTATGGGTTTAATGCAAATAATGCCAGCAACAGCAAAAATAATAGCAAATCGTTTAGGTGAAGAGTTTAATGATAATAATTTATTATTTGAACCAGAAATCAATATAAAATATGGTGTGAATGAATTGTTTTATTTATTTTCAAAATGGTATGAATTATATCAAAATAATAGATTGGCAATTTTATTAACAGCTTCTTCATATAATGCTGGTATGAATGCAACAGAAAGATGGATAAAAAATTATTTAGAAAAATATAATGATATTGATTTATTTGTTGAGATGATTCCGTATAGTGAAACAAAAAATTATGTTCGTCGTGTTTTTAAAAGTTATAATATTTATAAATATTTTTATAATTAAAATTGCAGGTGTAAAATTATGAAAAAAATTTTTACTTTGTTATTAATTATTTTTTTAATTTATAGTTGTGCTAAAAAAGAAGAAAAAAAAATTTTAAGTAATGGTTCAGAAAAAATTAATTCAGCAGCAGTAGAAGGTGATTGGATTGTTTTATCATTCCCAGCAGAACCAGAAACATTAAATCCAATAATTGCCTCAGATGCTTATGAATCACGAGTTAATTCATATATTATGGAATCATTATTAGAACGGGATAAAGAGACATTAGAATTAAAGCCATTATTAGCCGATACATATTATATAAGTGAAAACAAATTGGAATACACTTTTGTAATAAAGAAAGGAATTAAATGGCATAATGAAATTGATTTCACAGTTGATGATATAATTTATTCATTTGAAAGAATAAAAGACACAAAAGTATTTGCACCACATTTAAGAAATTATTATCAGGATGTTGAAAGTGCAGAAAAAATAGATACTTATACAGTTCGTTTTAAATGCAAAAAGAAATATTTTTTACAATTAGATTTTTTAGGTGGCTTACCAATTGTATGTAAAAAAGTATTTGATAATGGGGAAGATTTTAATAAACATTCAGCAGGCAGACATCCAATCGGCACAGGACCATATATATTTGAAGAATGGAAAACAGGTGAAAAAATAGTATTGAAAAAAAATCCAAATTATTGGGGAGAAAAAAAATATTTAAACAAGATAATAATAAAGATAATAACAGATTCAACAGCGACATTGCAAATGTTAAAAAGAGGTGATATAGATTTAACTGGATTAGAACCAATCCAATGGATACAGGAAACTAAATCAAAATCATTTAATGAAAATTTTATTAAGTTAGAATATTTTTTACAGAATTATAATTTTATAGGATGGAATAGTAAAAAGATTTTTTTTAATGACAAGCGTGTTCGATGGGCAATGACACATTTATTAGATAGACAACAAATATTAGATGAAATTTATTATGGATATGGAGTATTAACAACAGGACCATTTTATGTATTCAGTGATGCTTATGATTCTACATTAAAACCAATAGAATATGATATTGAGAAAGCAAAAAAATTATTAGAAGAAAGTGGCTGGCGCGATACAAATAATAATGGTATATTAGATAAAAATGGGGTTGAATTTCGTTTTGAATTTTTAATTGTTTCAGGTTCAAGAATTGCAGAACAAATTGCAACAATATTAAAAGAGAATTTAAAAAGGGTTGGAATAGAAATGATAATACGACAATTAGAATGGGCGACATTTTTAAATAGAATAGATAATCGTGAATTTGATGCTGTTATACTTGGTTGGAGTATGGGAATAGAATCAGATCCATATCAACTATGGCATTCAAGTTTAGCAAATGAAAAAAATTCATCTAATTTTGTTTCGTTTGCAAATAAAGAAGCAGATAAAATAATCGAGCAAGCACGCGAAGAATTTGATAAAGAAAAAAGAAATGCATTGTATCGAAAATTTCATAGAATAATATATGATGAACAACCATATACATTTTTATTTTGTCCAAAAGCATTAGGTGCAGTTCATAAAAGATTTCAGAATGTTAAGACTTATAAAATAAGACCTGGATACGATATAACAGAATGGTGGGTTCCTTTAAATTTACAGAAATATAAATAAATATAAATAAAGATGATTTCAATAAAAGACAAATATAAATTTTTATTTTATCTTTATGATTTTGATGATGAACCACTTGGTATTTTATATCTTTCTTCAATATTAAAAAAATTTAATTTTGATGTTGATATTGTTTTAACAAAGTATGAAGATTATAAAAAAATTACAAGAGAATATGCGCCAGATTTTGCTGCTTTCACAGTAACAACTGGTTATGATATTTATTATCTTGAATTAATAAAAGAACTAAAAAAAATAAAAGAAGATATAATAACAATATTAGGTGGACCACATTGCACTTTTTTCCCTGAAATTATTGAAGAAGAAAATATTGATATAATTTGTCGAGGAGAAGGAGAATTAGCATTAATAAAATTTTGTGAAAATTTAAAGAATAAGAATGATATTTATCAGACACCAAATTTTTATTTTAAAAAAAATAATGAAATTATCAAGAATGATATAACGAGTTTAGTAAGTAATTTAGATGAATTGCCACAACCAGATAGAAAACTTTTGACAAAATACAAATTTTACAGATTAGCAAACAAAAAAGATTTTATTACTGGCAGAGGTTGTCCTTTTAATTGTTCTTATTGTTTTAATCATGCATTTAATAAGATGTATAGAGGAAAAGGAAAGATAATAAGAAAACATAGTGTTGATTATGTAATTGAGCAAATAAAAGAATTACAAAAATATTCAAATATAAAATTTATTCAATTTGTTGATGATATTTTTATAATTGATAAAGAATGGTTAGAAGAATTTGCAGAAAAATATCCAGCGAAAATTGGAATACCATATAATTGTAATGTTCGTGTTGATTATATTGATGATTATAAAATTTCATTATTAAAAAAATCAAATTGCCATTCAATTTCAATGGGAATAGAAGCAGGAGATGAAGAAGTAAGAAATAAGATTTTGAAAAGGAATTTAAAAGATAAAGAAATAATAGAAGCAAGTAAAATAATAAAATCATATAAAATAAAATTAGCAACTCAAAATATAGTTGGAATACCAGGTGGCTCATTAGAAAAAGATATAAAAACAATGCGATTAAATGCAATATGTAAAACTGATTATGCGTGGTGCACTATTTATCAGCCTTATCCTGGTGTGGAATTAACTGAATTAGCAATAAAATTAAATTTATTTGATGGTGATAGAAGATTTATTTCAAGAAGTTTTCACGAAGATACAATTTTAAATATTGCAGATAAATTAGAGACAATAAATCTACATAAACTATTTGGCATAGGTGCTGAATTTATTTTTTTAGAAAACTTGATTCGCTTTTTAATTAAATTACCTTTAACTAAAATATATTCATTATTACGAAAAGTATGGAATTTATATTGTTATAAATTTAGAATAAATAAGAATATTTCAATAAGAGAGATTTATTGGAAATCAATTAAAAAAGAATTGTAATAATGAGTAAAAAATTTTTCTTATGTTTAATAATAATTTTATTTACTTTTTATTCTATATATTTTTCATTCAATCAATTAAATAAAATTAAATCAAATTTAATTAATTATAAATATTTATATTTCATTTATTTATTTTTAATAATTGATTTTTTTTTATATATTTTTTTTCTCAAAAATTTTTTGAATAATGAAAATTTTTTTAATTTTTTATTTGTGATTTTTATTCCATTTATTTTTCTTTTTTTAACTAAATATTTTTATTACTCAATAAAGTTTCCAATTCGTGAATTTAGAGTCGAATTAAAAGCAGTTAAATATTTATATTTACTTGTTTTTACTGCATTTATTTTTTTAAAAGTTATTTATTTATTTTTTTTATTAAAAAAGAATAATATTATTGAATACAAAAAAATTTTAGTTTTTCTTTTTGCTTTTTATATTTTTATAAATTTTTCAATAATCGAATATTTTCAATATTGTCGTGGTGATGAAATTGAATATTATTTAGTATTAAATTCATTAATAAATGATTTTGATTTTAATATTGTTAATGATGTATTATATAGAGAATTTATTTGTAATACAAACATATTGCCAGTAATTTCAATTGATAAACCAAATCTATTATTAACACAACATTGCAGCAGCGTATTAATTTATATAGTATTTTTTATACCTTATTTAATTGCAAAAAGATTTGGTGTTTTATTATTTTTAAATTTTCTTTTTTCTTTTGGATTTTTATTATTATTTGATTATTTTAAAGAATATATAAAAAAAAGATATTTATTATTTTTAATTATCTTATTACCAGGTTTTACAATTTATTCTACAAAATTTTATCCAGAAATTTTTCCTGTTTTTTATTTAATTTTCTTTTTCTTAATTTTAAAAAAAATAAATAAAAGATTTTTTTTCTTAAGTATTTTCTTAAATTCACTTCTCCTTTTTAATATTAGATTTCTCATTGTTTCTTTTGCTTCAACAATTATATTATCTTTAAAAATAAAAGAAATAAAAAACAAAATTCTATTTTTTTTAGGTTTTTTTATTCCATTATTTATTTTTTTATTTTTAAATTATCTTATATATGGCAGTTTTTCAATTGCAGCAAATACAGGTGGAAAAGAAATATCTTTTTTTAAATTAAATAATTTCTATACATTAAATGCATTATTATTTGACCAGGAATTTGGTGTTATTATTTATAATCCAATTTTGATTTTTTTTATTTGTTGTTTTTATTTATCTAAAAAATTGAATAATTATATTATTATTTTGATTATTATTTTTGTTTATCTTTTTTTTCTTTCATTTTATGCAGATAATTGGTGGGGTGGTATATCTCCGCCTTTTAGATTTTCATTATTTATAATAATTCTGCTTTATCCATTGTTTTTTTATCTTTATGAAAATATTGAAAAATATTTTGTTTTAAAAATTTTGTTTATTTTATTTCTCATCCTAACACTATTAAATTCATATTTACTAATTAGTTTTCCAGTATTTCAATATAATGAACGATTAAATGGTAAAAATCAAATAATTGAAAAAATTGATTGGTTATCAGGAATAAATATAACAAGTTTTTTTCCAAGTTATATAAGAAAATATAATATTGAAATGCAATATATTTTTTGGATAATAATTATTTTAATTAATTTATTATTTTTCAGATACATTTTAAATTATTCGAAAAAGTAATAATTATATATTTTTTTATTTCACATATAGACAACATCTAAAAGTTCTAATACAAATAGTTAAAAATTTTTATTGACTTTATTAAAAAAAATTTTAAATTTTGAATATAATATAATTTAAAAGATGGAGAAAAAAGATGAAGAGAATAATAATATTTTTTGTAGTGTTTATAAATTTTTTATATGCAGCAGAAAATATAAAAAAATACATTAAAACAGATAATGTAAGTATCTATGAGAAAAATGATGCAAAGTCAAAAGTTATTGCAAAATTACCAAAAAATACAGAAGTATCAATAATAAAAAAAGAGAAAAGATTTGTTTTTGTTGAAGTAGATAAACAAACAAAAGGTTGGGTCTTTGAATTTAATTTAACAGATAAAAAACCAGAAGAAAAAGGGAAAAAAACAATAATAGATACACTGGCAAATGATAATTATGCAAGCAGGGAAGGAACAGTTCGTGCAAATATTCGTGGTTTAAATGAAATCTCAAAGGAATATGCAAAAGAGAAAAAGATATCAGAAAAAGCAATAAATGCAATAATAAAAATGGAACAAAGAATTATAAGTGATGATGAATTAATGCAATTTATGAAAGAAGGAAAATTAGGTGAATTTAGTGAGGGAAATAAATAATGAAGAAAATAAGTATAGTATTTTTATTAATAATTATTTTTTGTTTAACATTATCAGCAAAAAATTTTTTTAAGAAATTAGAAGAAACATTAAAAGAAAAAACATCGAAAGAAGAAACAAAAGAAGAAGTAACAGAAGATACATCACAAATTCAAACAATAGAGAAAGAAGAAGTAAAAGAAGAGAAAGATAATAAATTATCAATATTAAAAAAAATTGGAGTAAAAGAGAAAGATTTAAAGATAATTAGTGCGACAGCAGGAGTAATAAAATCAAAACAAGAAATATCATTAGAAGAAGAAAAGTCAATAGGTGGTTCACTTGCAATTGAAACAGTAAATAGATTTAATGGACCATACGAAAATGAAATAATAAATTTGTATGTAAATTTAGTAGGTCAGACAATAGCGAAATATTGTGATAGGACAGAAATAACATATCATTTTCTTGTATTAGATTCAGAAGAAATAAATGCATTTGCAGCACCAGGTGGTTATATTTTTATTACAAAAGGATTATTAAAAATTGTTGATGATGAATCACAACTTGCTGGAGTGCTTGCGCATGAAATTGCACATATAACAGAAAAACATATATTAAAATCACTACAGCGCGGGAAATTTTTAGAAAATTTAACAACATTAGGTGCGACAATAGCCAATAAAGATATTTCAAAATATTCAAAAATAATGAATCAGGTAAATGAACTATTATTTGAAAAAGGGCTTGACCAATCAATGGAATATGAAGCAGATAAAATAGCAATTGATATAGTAACAAGAGTTGGTTATAGACCAGATGGTTTATATGATTTTTTATTAAATTTAAAAAAGCAACTTGGCGAAAAAAAATCAATATTCTTTTCAACTCATCCATCAATAAATTCTCGAATTGATAAATTAAATGAGATACTATTAAATAATTACAAGAATGTAAAAGGCGAAAAATTATTAAAAAGATTTCTATCTTATAAAAAATTAATAGAATAATTCTTCTACTGTGAAATTTAAAAAAATTATAAAGTTCGGTTGTTTATCAATTTTTCTTTTCATTTTCATTTCAATATTAATTGTATATTTCTCATTTCCAATTCTTTTAAAAAGAATAAATAATGAAATAATAAAAAAATTAAATATAAAATATTATTCAGTTGATAAAATCAAGATTAGTTTAAAATCTATTTATTTGAATAATGCAATATTAGAACTTGATGATAATAAAAAAATTTTTATAAAAAAAATTTATGCAAATTTTTCAATAAGAAGTTTTTTAGAAAAGAATTATATTCTAAATGAATTTATTATAGATGGAATAAATATATATTATATAGATAAAGAAGAAAAAAAGGAAGAAGAATTAAATATAAATAAATTACTGGAAATTCCATTAATGGATATAAATGTAATAATTAAAAAAGGAATAATAGGAATTGAAAAAATATATTACGAAACAAAAGATTTAAAAACCGAAATTGAAAATTATAATTTTATTTATGAAGTTATTTATAATCAGAAAGGATTAACGCTAAATATAAATACAGAAGAAAGAAATCTAATTAAAAAGATAAATCTAAATCTTCAAGAAAAAAATTTGAATATAGATGATATAAATATACAATCTCAATTTGATTATAAACCAGAATTAATAAATTTGACATTATTTACAAAAACAAAATTACAATTTGATAAAATTAGATTAAATGAATTTAATATAAGTATGAAGAGTAAAATTAATAAAAAGGATAAAAATATAGATTTGCAATTAAGAGGCAAAGAAAAGAATATTTTTGATTTTGATAATTCATTTAATATAACATTTGATACAAAAATTGAAGTAGTAAAAATAAAATTAGAGGAAAATAATTTTAATATTAATAATTTATCACAAATAATAAAAATTGATGAAATAAAAAATAATCAGAAATTTTTAAATTGGAAATTGAGCATAAGCAAATCGAATATAATTTTTGATATGATAAGAAAGCATTTAGAAATAAAGGATTTTACAACAAATATTTCAAATTTAACAATACGAGAAAATTTATTTACAATAGAAGATTTGAATTTAAGTTCAAAATTTTCATCATCAATTAATCTTGATGATTCATTTAATATAGAAGATAATTTTATTTTTGATATTAATAGTAATGGTAATTTAAAAAATGGGAAATTTAATAATAATGTAAATTTATCCAATTTACAATTTTCAGTTAAATTAAAAAAGGAGAATAATAGAACATTATTAAAAGATATTTTAGAATTAATAGAAAAGAAATATGAAATAAAAGATTTAAAAGAAAAAATCAAAAAAATATTAAATAAATTTGAGGTTTGTGAAATAAATACAAATATTGAAAAATTTAATTTTAATAATCAAATAAATTTAGAACAATTACAATTTTATAATAATAACAAAATAGAGAATGAACAGGATATAAAATTTGTCTCAATAATAAAGGAGATAAATTATAAAGATACAAATTTACCAGAAATAATAATACCAGAAGGAAATATAAATTTAACAGGAAAAATAAATGATTTAAAAAATTTTAAAATTTTAATTACTTATAATTTAGCAAATATTATGAATTTAAATATAGAAAGTATAATAGAAATAAATGATGATATATTAAATGATTTAAAAAAAGAAAATATTGAAATAAATGAAATAATAAAAAAATTATATTGTCGAACAAATAGTAATTTAAGATTTGATTTTTCAAAATTAAATGAAATAGTAAAGATTGAAAAATTAAAAATAAATGGGGAATTAAATAACAAAATAAATTTTTATCAGGAAATAAATAAAGAACCGTTAATTAATTCATTAATTAATCTTGATAAAATAAATGTTGAATATGACAGAATAAAAGTTGAAGACCTTGAATTAGATTTATATGTAAATGATTTACCAATCAATATTTTTAATAAGAAAAATGAAATTAAAAATATTCAAATAATAGAAAATTCAGAAAGAAATCTATATATTAAAAGAATAGTTTTTGATAAATTTGAGACAAGAGATGTCAATTCAAATATAACATTAACTAATAATTTTATTTTACTAAATAATTTTATATTTAATGGATTTGATGGAAATTTAAAAGTGAATTTAAGAATTGATTATATAAAGAAAAATATTGTTTCAAATATAAGATTCAACAATATTGATTTGACATATTTAACACAAAATGAAAAAAATCGTGGTATTAATAAAATTTCTGGAATTATGAAATTGGAATTAGAAAATATAATGAGTTCAAAAAATAAAATAATTGATATCAGTGATATAATGTGTGAGATAATAGTTGATAATATTACAAAAGAAACAATATTAGAAATATTAAATTTTTTAGACCCTGAAAATAAAAATTATGATTTTAAAAAAATAAATTCAATATTAAGATTTGCAAGTCCAACTTATTTTAAAATGGTTTTATTTGCTGGTTATTTACAAATATTTATTAAATTTGATTCAAAATTAATAAATGATTTTACAATTGACAGAATTCCATTAAATAAATTTAATTTTATTAAAGAATTATTAAAAATTGAAGGGTAAAATAAGTATGAAAAAAAATAGTTTAAGAATAATTATAATTTTTTTATTTTTTATTTTTTTACAAAGTTGTGCGAAAAAAGTAGCAACAGTATCAATAGTAGAAGAACGGACAGCACTTGAAAAACAGATATTAGGTGAATTTACAACAATATCAAAAGATGTATATTTACTTGCATCAGTGAGAGCAATAGATGAAGAAGGGAAACTAAAAAAAACAGAAGAAATACCAGAAGAAAAAAAGAAAGTAATTCGTGCTTTACAAAGAATGGCATTTAATGCTGATGATATAAAATATTATAAGAAACTTGGAATAATAGGTGAAAATAATAATGGAAAAATAGAAATATTTTCTGAAAAAATAAAAGAATTAGAAGAGAAGAAACAAATATATTTAAAAGAACTTGTAAAAGAAGAAAATGAAGATAGAGAAATATTATTTAAGCGAATATTAGAAACTAACATAAATTTAAAAGCAGAAGATATGAAAAAAGTAGCAGAAATATATGGATCAATGAAACGCGATTTAGCAGAAAAAGGTGAATTCATTCAATTGCCAGATGGTAAATGGATACAAAAATAAAGCGAAAATTTATTCTTTTTTTAGTTGATTTTATTGCGTGGAAAATTCTTAAATTTGTTTATCGTTCAATAAAATTTCAAATAGTAAATTTAGAAGTAGTAACAAAAAATCCAAGATATATATTGTCATTTTTTCATCGACATTTATTAATTCCATTATGGGTATTAAAAAACAGAAAGATCAAAGTAATAATAAGTGAACATTTTGATGGAGAAATAATAGCAAGAATAGTATTAAAATCAGGTAACTTAACAGTTCGTGGTTCTTCTACTCGCGGTTATATAAAAGTTATAAAAGAAATATTAAAAATAATAAATGAATATAATATAGCAATTACGCCTGATGGACCATCAGGACCAATTTATCATATATATGATGGTTTAATTTATTTAGCACAAAAATCAGGTTTACCTATTATTGGAGTAGCAGGTAATTTTGAAGATAAAATAATTATAAATAATTGGGATAATTTTATTATTCCTATTCCTTATACAAACTCGTATGTAGAATTAAGTGAACCAATATATTACAATAATAATTTATCATTTGAAGAAAATAAAAAAAATATAAGTAAAATATTATTAGAATTAGCAGAGAAGACATCGCTATATTTTCCAATAAAAAGAAAAATAGAAATTTGGCAAACATTAAGAAAAAAATATTATCAACTATTTTTATTTTTTTCAATTTTATATTTATCATTTATAAAAATAAAAAATATTTTATATGATTTAAAAATATTAAAAAAAATAAAATTTAAAAATTTAAAAATAATATTAGTAGGAAATATAAGTGTTGGAGGAACAGGTAAATCACAATATGTCGAACATTATATAAAAGAAAATTTACAAAATCAGCAAGTAATAATATTAAGTAGTGGTTATAAAAGTAAATATAAAGATTTTGAAATAGTAAAATTTGATGATGTAAAAAAATATGGTGATGAACCATTAATGTTAAAGAAAAATTTACCTGATGTAATAGTAATAGTTGCAAAGAATAGGTTAAGAATGCTGAAAATACTAAATGAGAACTTTAAAAATTATTATGTTATATTAGATGATGCATTTCATTATCAAAGAATTAATGCAGATAAAAATATATTAATAATAGATATTTCGAAAGATATTATTAAAGAAAAAATTTTACCTGTTGGTATATTAAGAGAACCATTAAAAAGCATAAAAAGAGCAGATAAAATTGTATTAAATAAAATTAATTATGTTAGTGAAGAAAAAATAAATAATATCATAACAAAATTATATAAGATAAATAATCGAGCAGAATATGAACGAATAATTTATAAAATAGATAAGATATATAATTCTAAAAATGAAGAAAAAAAAATAGAAGATTTACAAAATAAAAAAATATGTTTATTTTGTGGGATTGGAAATCCAGAATTTTTTTATGAATTCGTTAAAGAAGAATGTAAAATTAACATAAATAAAAAATTATTTTTTGATGACCATACGAATTATAATATAGATGAAATAGCACATTTAAAATTAGCTGCAAAAGAAAATGAATTAATGATAACAACTGAAAAAGATTTTATAAAAATAAAGACAAATAAATTTGCAGAAGAATTTATGGAAAAAATAATAATAATAAAAGCAAAGATGAAAACAGAAAGAATAGAGAGGTAATTATGTATCTTGAAAAAGGCGATAAAATAGGTGTTTGTGCTACGGCAGATTATATTGATAAAAATAAATATTTTGAAATAAAAAATAAAATAGAAAATAAGTACCAAATAGAATTAATCGAAGGCGAGAATTTATTTAAAAAACATGGATGTTTTGCAGGTAAAGATGAAGAACGATTAAATGATTTAAATAATTTTATAAGTAATGAAGAAATAAAAGCAATATTTTTTGCGAGAGGTGGTTATGGTTCAGCGCCATTATTACCATATATAAATTATAATAAGATAAAAAATAATCCAAAAATATTTATGGGATATAGTGATGTAACATCAATATTATTAGCAATTTATACAATGACAAATTTACCAATTTGCTATTATGGACCAATGATCACAACACATTTCCATAAGCCATTAAAAAAAATAACAAGACAATCATTTGAATTATTATTATTTAAAACAAAAGAGAAAGAAATAATTTTTAGAGAAGAAGAGACAGCAAAATTTAATGTAATAAAATATTATAAAAACGAAATAAGAGGAAAAATTGTAGCAGGTTGCTTAACATTATTCAGCACATTACTTGGAACTAAATATATTAAATTACCAGAAAATACAATATTATTTTTAGAAGATAAAGGCGAAGAAACATATAGAATAGATAGGTATCTATCACATATAATAAATAGTGATATATTAAAAAATTGTTCGGGATTAATTTTAGATATTTGTTGTTATAAACCATCAGAAAGAAATAAAGAAACAATACCATTAAAAAAGAGAATATTAGAAATATTTGATAAATATAAATTTCCAATAATGTTCTGGAATTGTTTTGGTCATCGTGAAAAGAAAATAATTTTGCCAATTGGAAAAAAGATAAAAATTGATTTAAATAAAAAGATTTGTATAATAGAAAAATGAATAAATTCTTTAAATATATTAATGATGAAATAAGTTATATAAAACCAAATTTTATAAATGAAGAAAGAATAATAATAGGATTTTCAACAAGAAAAAATAAAAATAATTACAATTTTGATTTAGGCTATAATACAAAAGAAAGCCAAAAGAATAGAGAGATATTTTTTAAATATTTTAATATTAACTATGATGAAGTAATTGGTGGCGAACAAATTCATTCAAACAAAATAGAAATAATAACAGAGAAAAAAAAAGGAATTATTAGTAAAGAAGATTTAATAAAAGGTGTTGATGGTTTTATAACAAATAAAAAGGAAATACCATTATCAATAAGAACGGCAGATTGCATACCTGTTGTCATATTTGATGATGATTATAATATTTTATCATTATTACATTGTGGGTGGAGAAGTATTGTAAAAGATATATTTAACCAAGCAGTAAATATACTAATAAATAAATTTAATATCAAAACCGAAAAACTAAAAATAATATTAGGTGCAGGAATATGTCAAAATTGTTTTGAAGTAAATGAAGATGTTTTTTTAATATTTAAAAATAAGTTTAATAATTATGAAGAATTTAGTCAAGAAATTGGGAAGAAATATTATATAGACCTAAAAAAAATTATTATAAGAGAGGCAGAAAGATTAAATATAAAAAGTGAGAATATATTTAATCTTAATATTTGCACAAAAGAAGATGAATTATTTTTTTCATATAGAAGAGACAAAAAAGTTCAAAGTTTAATTACCTTTGGAATGCTTAAATAATATTTGACAAAAACAATAATTAATTTTATTAAATAAATAATGAAAAAAAATAATCTATTCGATTGGATTATTTACATTTCTATTGCATTAGTCATATCAATTTTATCAATCGTGTATATCAGACAGCAATTGGAAAAAGGCACATTAAAATTAGAGATAGAATTTTTTAACACACAGGATTTTATGCTTTATTTATGGTTCACAATTTTTTTAATTATTTTAATTCCAATAATATTAATAACAATAAAAAGTATGAGAATAAATGATTTAAAATGGGAGAATGAAAAATTAAATAATTACATAAAAGAAAAGGAAAAAGAATTTGAAAGCAAGATGATATATTTTGAAGAAGAAAAAAAAATAATAATAGGAATGGAGAAAAGCAAAATAGATGAGTTAGAAAAAAATTATCAAAATGAAATAATAAAATATAAACAAGAAATAAAGAGGTTAACAAGTGAAAATGAAAAATTAAAAAGAATGAAAATAATGCCACAGCAGAAACAACAAAAAAATAATATTGGAAATGAAAAGACAATAGATTATTTAAAAGATATAGAAACAAAATTTTCTGATTTGAAGAATATAATAAATCTTCAAAATGATTTACAAATATTAAAAAATAAAGATGAGTTATTAGAAATAATAAAACAAAGAATTGTTGGAAAATTAAATTCAATTTATATTTATTATCCACTTAAAAATTTTGATTTTTTAAATGAAATTTTTAATATTATTAATTTAATTGAACTTGAATTAAATATAGTTTTTACTAATTATTATGAAGAACAGATTATTGAATTTGTAAAATATTTATATATAAATAAATTATATAATATAAAAGTATCATATTGTAATGAACCTGAATTTGATTACATAATAATTAAGAACGAATGCTTATTTATTAATCCTTTTAGACAGACAAATTTTTATTATTATTTTAATTCGTCGGGAGTAAATATTTTTTTAGAAGAACTAAATAAGATAGAAAAATATAATATCGAATGCATAGAAGATAAATTAATAGATATAATAAAAAGTGAAGATATAATCATACTCAAATTTTCAAAATCAAATTATTTACTTATTGAAGATAAGATAAATAAATATTATCATCAATTATATAAAAGTAAATTTTATAAATTTATAAGTTTGTCATCGAATGATAAAAAATATTTAATAAGTCTTTTATAGTGATGGAACCATTAACTTCATCAAAAATAAAAACATATTTAATTTGTCCTTTCAAATTTCGTTGCTTATATATTGAAAATTTGCAAAGACCTGAAATAGAAAAGAATTGTAATTTTTTAGTATTTAATTATGTTCATAAAATAATTGGTGATTATCTATCAAATAAAAATGATATAAGTAATTTTAATATATATATTTCAGAAAAATTAGATAAGTATTTACTTAATCAAACTTTAATAAATTACAATAATTATAATAGAATTATATATGAAATAAAAAAGCAATTAGATAATTTTAATGAAATGTTTGTATTAAATGGCTTTTCTAAATATATAAATTATTATTTTAAATTTAAGTTAAATGATATATATTTTTCTGGCTTTATAGATTTGCTTATAGAAAAAGTAAGAGAGCATTATGAATTATATTTTTTTAAAACAGGGAATATTCCTGATAATGAAACAGAAATAATAAATGATTATCAAATAATTTTATCACTTATTTATTTAGAAAGTAAATGTAATATAATACCAGATAAAGTTAAAATATTTTTTCTAAAACATAAAAAAGTATATGAAATAGAATATTTAAAAATACATATAGAACAATATAAAAATGAGATAACAGAAATTTCAAAAAAAATATTAAGTGATACAAATTTTGAAGCAAGGAAAAATGATTTTTGTTTGTTTTGTGATTACAGAATTTTATGTCCATATTTTCAACTTGATATAAATAATTATCAACAGTATATGGAAATGCGATACAATTATTTCAGGTTATTAGAAAATATAAGAATATTAAATGATTTTACTTTTTCATTAAAAAATTTATTTATAGCATTTAATAATATTTTACAAAATATTGAAAAATATAAGGAAATAAAATATAAAATATTTGATGGAAAAATATTAAAATTACTAAATGAAATAATATTAGATGAACAAAAAAGTAAAGAGGAATATGAATTAAAAAGTAACGAAATAATAGAAATAAATAATGATGAAGAATTTATTTATAAGATAAGATTAAACGAAGAAATTATTGGTTGCATTATCATAAAAAGTAAAGTAAAAAAATATTCTGAAAATGATATAACATTTTTAAGTATATTATGTAATCATTTTAATTCAATATTTCAAAATGCTTATTTTTACAATAAATCAATTAAAGATGAATTAACACAATTATATAATAATTCGTATTATAGATATGTATTAGAAAAAGAAAAGAAATTAGCAATAGAATATGATAAAAGAATAGGTTTAATAATAATAGATATTGACTTTTTTAAAAAAATTAATGATACTTATGGACATAAAATTGGTGATCTGGTATTAAAAGAAGTAGCAGACGAAATAAAAAATTCTGTTTCAGAAACAGAATTAGTTTTTCGTTATGGTGGTGAAGAATTTGTAATAATTATTAGTGAAAAAAATTTAAAAGAAGTAATAGAAATAGCAGAAAAAATTAGAAAAAATATAGAAGAAAAAGAAATACAAATTGATGAAAACAGAAAAATAAAAGTTACAATTAGTAGTGGAATATCAGTTTATAAAGAAAATACAGAAAATATAGATGATTTATTTATAGTTGCAGATGAGAAATTATATAAAGCCAAAAAAGAAGGAAGAAATCGAGTAACATATTAAAGTATGAAAAAGATATATTTGCTAATAAATAAAAAAGTTACAGGACCTTATGATGAAGAAATACTAACAAAATTTGAACTTGAGAAAGATTTAAAAATTAGATATGAAGATGAAACAGAGTGGTTAACAATAGAAGAATTTTTAAAAAGAAAAGATAGTGTTTTATTAAATGAAGAAGAGATAGAAAAAAGAAAAAATAAAATTGATTATAAATTAATAAGAGTAAAAGAATTAAAAGTAAAACATAAGCGTTCGCCAATAATAAATGCAATTTCAAAATTTTATCAACGCTATGATAAACTTTGTCTTTATTTTTTAGTTTGCTTACTTGGTGCTGCTATTGTAATTATTTTGTTTTATATACATTATTATGGAAAATATAAAGGAGTGAATTTTTAATGGAAAAAATAAAAGAAGAATTAGCAAAATATTGTAGTGAGATGATTTATTCAGATGAGGAATTTATAACAGCCTTATTAACAAAGTATGAAAAAAATAAGACGAAAGAAATATTAAAAAAAATAGAAAAAGAAATAGAAGAATATATAGAAGAAAATTTTGAAGAAATATTTGAAAGTAGTAAAAAGAAATTAAATAAAAAAATAAAAGAAATAAAAAAAGAATATACAAAGTGAGAAAAAGAAAATGAATGAACAAGAAACAAAAATAAAAGAAATAATAGATGAAATATATAAAGTAGAAGAACAAAGCAGGCAGATAGTTGCTGAAGCAGAACAAAAGGCAAAGAAAATAAAAGAAGAAACATTAAAAGAAATTTATGAATATGAAAAAAATAGATTAAAAGAGATAAATAAAAAAGTAAGCGAATATATAAATCAAAAAAAAGCAAAGATTGAAGAAGAATACAGAAATAAAATGATAGCAGAAGAAAAAATAGAAATAAATAAATATCAAATAAGTGAAGAAAAAAAATCTAAAATAGCAGATGAAGTACTAAAGAAATTACTAAACGATGAATTTAATTAATATTCTAAAATATTCCTATATTCAAGCAAGAATAAAATATTTATTAGTAAATTTTTTAGATGAAGAAAAATATGAAGAAATAAAGAGAATAAATCAAATAGAAGAATTATTTGAAAAATTAAATAACACAATATATAAAAAAATATTTGAAGAAAAAACAAAATTAAATTATTCAATTCTATCAAAAAAAATAAATTATTTTCATTATGAATTAACTAAATATTTACTAAATTATTTAAGAGGCGAAGTAAAAAATTTATTTTTATTAATTATTGAAAAATATGATATAGAAAAATTATTTTTAATAATACGAAAAAAAATTAAGGGAAAAAAAGATTTAGAAAAATTAAATAATCCAGAAAATATAATAAATGAAATCAGTAAAGAAAATTATATAAATAAGCAAAATATAGAAAAAAAAATCAAAGAATATCAAGAACAAATAAATCAAATAAAAAATAAAGAAGAAGGTAATATAATATTTTATTTAGAAAAAAGTATAATAGAAAATTATTATAAAAAATTAATAAAACAAATTAATAAATTTTCAAGAAAAGAAAAAGAAATAATATGGCAATTTATAGGAGTAGAAATAGATTTTGAAAAATTATTATTGGCATTACGAATAAAATTTTTTTATCCACAAATAGTAAATAAAATAGAAAACTATTTACTATCGATAGAGTATCAGATAAAAAATAAAGAAATAAAAAAAATATTGGAAGAAGAAAAAGAAATAATAGATAATTTGAATAAAAAGATTTTAATTAAATATAAAATTGAAATAAAAGATGAAGAAGATAAAAATAAAATTCTTGAACAGATAGCAGAAATATATGATAAAAAATTAGAAAAACTAATAAGAAAAACATTTTTATATAATCAATTTTCCTTTGGAATAATATTAGCATTTTTATACAAATTAAAAAGAGATTACAAACTAATTACACAAAAAATAAAAGAAATAGAATTAAACAGATAAAAATCAAGAAAAAAAAATAATTTATGGAGAGAGTGAAGTATATACATTTACATAATCATAGTGAATATAGTTTATTAGATGGTTATTGTCGCATAAAAGATTTAGTGAATGCTGCAAGAGAAAATGAAATGCCAGCAGTTGGTATAACAGACCATGGCAATATGTTTGGAATAATAGAATTTTATAAAGAATGTATTAAGAAAAATGTAAAACCAATAATCGGATGTGAATTTTACTTAGCGCCAGAAAAAATAAGTATAAAAGAGCCAACAGAAACATATAAATATTTTCATATAAATTTATTTGCTAAAAATTATGAAGGCTATAAAAATTTACTTAAATTAAATTCAATAGCATATTTAAAAGGTTTTTATTATAAACCACGAATAGATAGAGAAGCATTAAAAGAATATTCAGAAGGACTTGTATGCACAACAGCGTGTATATTAGGCGATATACCACAATATGTATTAAAAGGGAATGAGAAGAAAGTAAATGAATTAATAGAATATTATTTAAAAGTTTTTAATGAAGATTTTTATATAGAAATACAGAATCATAAATTAAAGAATGAAATAGATTTTTTAACAGAAATAAAAGAAATAAGTAAAAAAAAAAGTGTAAAGTTAGTAGCAACAAATGATGTTCATTATATAAAAAAAGAGGAAGCAGAAATCCATAATATAATATTAAAAATAAATACAAATTCCACACTTCAAGACATTGATTCACTTGCATTTGAAAACAATGAATTTTATTTTAAGACACAAAATGAAATGATAGAATTATTTACAGAATTTCCAGAAGCAATAAAAAATACAAAAGAAATAGCAATTAAATGCAATGTAGATTTACAGGTTGATAAAAATATATTTTATTTTCCAGAATATAAAACAAATGAAGATAATTATAAATATCTTGAACGAATATGTTATGAAAAAATAAAAGAAAAATATAAAGAGAATTATAAAAATGCAGAGAAGCGATTAAATTATGAATTAAAAATAATTAAAGAAAAAAATTTTGAAAATTATTTTTTAATAATTTATGATTTAGTAAAATATGCAAAAACAAATAAGATATTAGTTGGCGCAGGCCGAGGCAGTGCAGCAGGTTCAATAATTGCATATTTACTTGGTATTACAGAAATTGATCCATTAAAATACAACCTATTATTTGAGCGATTTTTAAATCCAAAAAGATTAAAGATGCCAGATATAGATCTGGACTTTGAACATACACGGCGAGATGAAATATTTCAGTATTTAAAAGAAAAATATGGAGAGAATAATGTAGCACACATTATTTCATTTGGAACATTACAGACAAAAAATGCAATACGAGATACAGCAAGAGTATTTCAAGTTGAATTAAGTGATGTAGAAAAAATAATTTTAATATTAGAAGAAAAGGAATTTAATTTAGATTTAGTTTCATTAAATAACAATGCAGAATATAAGAGATTAAAAGAAAAATATAAAGAACTTGATAAAATAATAAGTATAGCATTTAAACTAATAGATTTACCAAGACATATAACAATGCATCCAGCAGGAATAATAATTGTTCCAAAAGAATTAACAGATTTTGTTCCTTTATATTATGATAATAAGACAAATTATATTGTTTCACAATATGATATGTATTCAATTGAATCAATTGGCTTATTGAAAATAGATGTATTAGCAATAAAAACATTAACAATAATAAAAGAGACATTAAAGCAAATAGGTGATGAAAATTTATTAAGTAAGATAAATTTAGAAGATGAAAAAGTATATGAACTTTTTCAAAAAGGAGAAACAATAGGAGTATTTCAATGTGAAAGTGAAGGTATTAGAAAATTATTAGTGAATACAAAGCCAGAAAAAATAGAGGATATAATAGCAGTAATAGCATTATATAGACCTGGTGTAATACAAAGTAATATGCTTGATTATTATGTAAAAGCAAAAGCAGGATTAACGGAAATAAAATATATACATAATGATTTAAAACCAATATTAAAAGAAACTTATGGAATAATAATATATCAAGAGCAGGTAATGCAAATAGCAAATGTAATAGCAGGATATACATTAGAAGATGCAGATATATTAAGGACAGCAATGGCAAAAAAGAATGTAGAATTAATGGAGGAACAACGAATACCATTTATAAAAGGAGCAAAAAAGAAGAATATTTCAGAAGAGGTAGCAAATAAAATTTTTGATTTAATTTCTAATTTTGCAGGATATGGTTTTAATAAATCACACGCAACAGCGTATGCAATTGTAGCATTTCAAACAGCATATTTAAAGAAATATTATCCACTCGAATTTTTAATAGCAACACTAAATAATGAAAATCACAATTCAGATAAAGTTGAGATATTTATTAATGAATGCAAAAAATATCATTTTGAAATAATAGCACCACATTTTAATAAAAGTGAATATTATTATAAAAAAGTAAGTGATAAAAAAATAATGATAGGATTTATAGGAATAAAAAATATAGGAGAAAAATTAGGAATTGAAATAGTAAATGAAAGAGAAAGAAATGGCGAATACAAAAATATAATAGATTTTACAGAGCGAAATTTTAAAAACAACATAACAAAAGCGCAAATAGAAAATTTAATAAAAGCAGGAACATTTGATTCAGTTTATAAAAATCGAGAAGTAGTATTAGATAATATAAATTTAATAATAGAGAAAGCTGAGCAATTAAGAAAAGTAAAAGAAACAAAGACATTCGATATATTTAATGAATATTCACTTTCAGGAGCAGATGAAAATTTTTTAAAATACTTAAATAATATAAGTGAGCAAGATATATTTAAAAATATAAAATATGAGAAAGAAGTGCTTGGATATTTTTATAGTCCAAATCCTTTAAAAAAATATAAACGCGAACATAGAATATTTTCAAATCTAAAAGTAAATACAGATATAACAAAATTAAAAGAAATAAAATTTATAGGATTCATAGAACATTTTGTAGAAAAGAAAAATACTATGAACAATTTATATTGTGATTTAACAATAAAGACATTGCATAATTCATTAAGAAGTATTATATTTACAAATGAATATTTATTATATAAACCAATAATAACGACAAATGATATTTATTATTTTGAAGGAAAATATGATGAACGCTATAAATTGGTAGTAATAAAATATATATATAAAATATCAGAGATATATAATAAACCAGCAAAAAAAATATATATAAAAATAAAAAAAGAAATAACAGATGAGCGAATAAATAAATTAGTAGAAACAATAAAAAAAATTGAAGAAGGAAATACAGAAGTATATTTTTATATTGAATATATAAAAGAAAAATTTGTTATAATAAAAATAAAACGAAAGATAAAATTGACAAAAGAAAATTGTTATGAATTAATGAAAAATTGTGGTTCAAAAAATATAAGAATAATTACCTGAATAAGAGGAGGAATAAATGATATATTTATTGAAAACATTTTATAATTTTTTGGCAAAAGGCGGACCTGTGATGATTCCAATTATTTTATGTTCAATAATTGGATTAGCAATAATAATAGAGCGAATAAAATTATTTCGCAAGTTTAATTATAATGTAGATGAAATATTAGAAAATTTAAAAACATATATAACAATGAATAAATTTAATGAAGCAATAAATTATTGTCATACAATAAAATCACCAATAGCAAAAATAGCATCAAAAATAATAATAAGTTATTTAGAAAAAGAAAAAGATTTAGAGAAAGTAGTTGAAGAAGAATTATCAGAAGAAATGCCAATACTTGAAAGACATTTAGGCATATTAGGAATAATAGCCAATATATCACCATTACTTGGCTTATTAGGCACAGTCACAGGAATAATAAAATCATTTACAGTAATATCACAACAAAGTTTAGGTGATCCATCAAAATTAGCAGCAGGAATAGCGGAAGCATTAATAACAACAGCAGCAGGATTAATAGTGGCAATACCGGCATTAGCAATGTATAATTATTTTTTAACCAAAATAGATAGTTTGAGTTGGGGTATAGAAAAAGTATCAAATAAACTAATAAAATTATTAATGAATAAGGAAGAAATAAATGAGAATTAAAAGGAAAATAAAAGAGATAGTAAGTATAAATATAACACCATTAATAGATGTTATGTTTATGCAGGTGCTTTTTTTTATGGTATCATCAACACTAATAATTCATCAAGGAATGTTAGTAAAAGTTCCAGAAGCAAAAAATTCAAAAATGGTTCAACAAAAAAAATTAATAGTATATTTAACAAAGGATGATCAGTTATTTGTAAATGAAGAAGGAATAGATATAAAAGATTTAAAAGATTATATAGTAAATTTTATAGAAAAAACAAATCAAAAAGATGTAACGATAAAAGCAGATAAAGAAATAATATATGAAAAAATAATAAGAATAATAGATATATGTAAAGAAGCAGGAATAGTAAATATATCATTTACAACGAAAAAAATAGATAAGATAAATTATTAAAAAAGGAGGAAAATAAATGAGTAAAGTATTAGTAATAGGAGCAGGCGGAGTAAGTGGAGTAGTAGTTCATAAATGTTCACAAGTGCCAGAAGTATTTAGTGAAATATTATTAGCAAGTCGAACAATAGAAAAGTGTGAGAGAATAAAAAATCAAATTAAAAATAGTAAAACAAAAATATATACAGCCCAGGTAGATGCAGATAAACCAGAAAATGTGATAAAATTAATAAATGAATTTAAACCAGAATTAGTAATAAATGTAGCATTACCATATCAAGATTTATCAATAATGGATGCTTGTTTAGCAACAGGAGTAGATTATTTAGATACGGCAAATTATGAGCCACCAGATACAGCAAAGTTTGAATACAAATGGCAATGGGCATATAAAGATAAATATAAAGAAAAAGGGATAATGGCATTACTTGGTTGTGGATTTGACCCAGGCGCAACAAATGTTTTTTGTGCCTATGCACAGAAGCATTATTTTGATGAAATACATTATATAGATATAATTGATGCAAATGCAGCAGATAATGGTCAATATTTTGCCACTAATTTTAATCCAGAAATAAATATAAGAGAAGTAACAGCAAAAGGAAAATATTGGGAAAATGGGGATTGGTGTGAAACACCACCATTATTCATTCATAAAGAATTTGATTTTCCAATAATTGGTAAAAGAGAAATTTATTTAATGTATCATGAAGAACTTGAATCATTAGTAAAAAATATAAAAGGCTTAAAACGAATAAGATTCTGGATGACATTTTCAGATCGATATTTAAAATCACTTGAAGTATTACAAGCAATAGGAATGACATCAATAAAACCAATAAAATATCAGGGAATGGAAATAGTGCCATTACAATTTTTGAAAGCAGTTTTACCAGACCCCGCGACATTAGGACCATTAACACGCGGAAAAACCTGCATTGGTTGTTTAATAGAAGGAATAAAAGATGGAAAGAAAAGAAAATATTATATTTATAATATTTGTGATCATCAAGAATGTTATAAAGAAGTTCAATCACAAGCAGTTTCATATACAACAGGTGTTCCAGCAATGATTGGCGCAATGTTAATACTCCAAAAAATTTGGCATGGCAAAGGCGTATTTAATGTAGAAGAATTTGATCCTGACCCGTTTATAGAACGAATGAATAAATATGGATTACCAGTAGAAGAAAAATTTTTAGAATAAAATAGGAGAGAAAATGAAAAGAATAAAAAGTCAAATATTAAATAAAAAAATATTAAGTAAAATTCCATCACCTTCTTTTATTATTGATGAAAGTTTATTAAAAAAAAATTTAGAATTAATGTCAGCAATTCAATTAAGAACAAAATGTAAAATACTATTAGCATTAAAAGCATTTTCAATGTATTCAATTTTTCCAAAGATGAGAAAATATTTAAGTGGCGTTTGTGCAAGTTCATTATTTGAAGCACGACTTGGCTATGAAGAATTTCAAAAAGAAGTTCATATATTTTCACCTGCTTATATAGAAAAAGAATTTGATGAGATAATGAAATATTGTGACCATATTGTATTTAATTCATTTGGTCAAATAAAGAAATATAAAAATAAAATAAAAAATAGTAAAAAGAAAATAAGTGCTGGAATAAGAATAAATCCAGAATATTCAGAAATAAAAGTTGATATGTATAATCCTTGTGTAAAATATTCAAGATTAGGAATAACATTAACAGAATTACAAAAATATGAAAATGAATTTGATGAGTTTATAGAAGGAATTCATTTTCATACACATTGTGAACAAAATGTAGATAGTTTAGAAAGGACATTACAGGTAATCGAAAAAAAATTTGATAAATATTTAAGAAAAGTAAAATGGCTAAATTTTGGTGGCGGACATCATATAACGAGAGAAGATTATAAAACAGAAAAATTATGTGAAATAATAGAATATTTTAGAGATAAATATGAAGTAGAAATATATTTAGAACCAGGCGAAGCAATAGTTTTAAATACAGGATTTTTATTAGCAACTGTTCTTGATATTTTTAGTAATGAAAAAGAAATTGCAATACTTGATATATCAGCAGCGACACATACACCAGATGTATTAGAAATGCCATATAGACCATATATAATTGGTAGTGGCGAAAAAAATGAATATAAATATAATTATAGATTAGGCGGCGTTTCTTGTTTAGCAGGTGATGTAATAGGTGATTATTCATTTCCAAAACCATTAAAAATAGGTGATAAATTATTATTTACAGATATGGCACATTATACGATGGTAAAAACAAATATGTTTAATGGAATAAATTTACCGAGTATAGTTTTATTGACAGAAAAGGGCGAAGTAAAAATAATAAGAAAATTTAAATATGAAGATTATAAAATGCGATTATCATAAGAGGTGAAAAAATGAGTAAATATGGAATAAGCCGCGAAGAAGCAATAGAATTATTAAATAAATATATAAAGAATCAAAATTTAATAAAGCATTGTTTGGCAACAGAAGCAGTGATGAAAGAATTAGCAAAGAAATTTAATGAAGATAAAGAATTATGGAGATTAACAGGATTATTACACGATCTTGATGTAGAATTAACAAATGGTGATTTGAATATACATACACTTGAAACCGAAAAAATATTAAAAGAAAAAGGAGTAGATGAAAGAATAATAAGAGCGATAAAAAGACATAATGAAATAGCAAGTAAAGAGGCACGAGAGACAAGATTAGAGATAGCATTAGCAGCAGGTGAAACAATAACAGGATTGATAATCGCAACAACATTAGTATATCCAGATAAAAAGATAGCATCAGTAAAATCAAAATCAATAATAAAAAGGATGAAAGAAAAAAGTTTTGCAGCATCAGTAAATCGCGAGATAATAAAAGAATGTGAAAAAATAGGAATAGCATTAGAAGAGTTTGCAGAAATTTCATTAAAAGCAATGCAAGAGATAGCAGGAGAATTAGGATTATAAAGATTTATTATTTTTTTAGATATAAATTTTTTTCAAAGAATTTTTTGATAATAAGAAAAGGAAAGAATAAAAATGATAAAGATAATTAATGTAGTAGGTGCAAGACCAAATTTTATGAAAATAGCGCCATTACAAAGAGAAATGGATAAATATAAAAAAGAGATAAGGTATAAATTAGTTCATACAGGACAACATTATGATGAAAAAATGTCATCAACTTTTTTTAAAGATTTAAAGATAAAAAAACCAGATTATTTTTTAGGATGTGGTGGAGGGAATCATGGTGAACAAACTGGAAGAATAATGATTGAATTTGAAAAAGTATTATTAAAAGAAAAACCAGATTTAATAATTGTTGTTGGTGATGTAAATTCAACAATTGCATGTGCATTAACAGCAGTTAAATTACATATTAAAGTAGCGCATATTGAAGCAGGATGTAGAAGTTTTGATAGGAGAATGCCAGAAGAAATAAATCGTGTTTTAACAGATGCAATATCTGATTATTTATTTACTCTTGATGATATCTCAATAAAAAATTTATTAAAAGAAGGAATAGATAGAAAAAAAATTTTTGATTTTTTTTTGTATTAAAAAATTAATAACAATAATTTTTAAAATGTAAAATTTTTTAAGTTAAATATAAAGTTGAGATATAATAAAATTTTTTTTATTCAATATAAGAGATTAATAATCAAGTTAATATATTGAATAAATAATAAGGAGAAATTAAGTAATGATAGAGATTGAAACAAAATCAATATCAAGTAAAAATGTAAATAATATTGTAAAAAAAATTATAATAAAGCAAATAATAGAAAAAAATTTAGAAAATATTGAAATAGCAGAAATAGGAGCAGGTAAAGGAGCTCTTGCAATATCAATTCAAAAATATTTATGTGATAATTCAATAAAATATAATTATGATTGCTTTGATATAGAACCTGAACAAATAAATAATCAAAAAATAAATATCAAATGTAATTATTTAGATGTTCAAGATTTATTTAATATTACTAAAAAATATGATATAATAATTGCTGTTGAAATAATAGAACATATAGAAAATCCATTTCATTTTATTAGAGAAATTTCAAAGATAATAAAGATAAATGGAGTATTAATAATAACAACTCCAAATATATTAAGTTTATCATCAAGATTTAGATATTTTTTTTCAGGATGTTATGATTATTTTCGCAGACCATATAATGAATACTGGCTTAATATGGGACATTTGAATCCAATAAATCCAATACAGTTAGTTTATATCTTACGAAAAAATGGGTTTAAAATTAGAAATGTTTATTCAAATAGATATATTCTTTTTAATTATTTTTTGATTATTTTTCTTCCATTTATATTTTTTTATTCCTGGTTTCATTTTATAAATCGAGAAAAAAATATTTATCAAAAAAAGCGAAATAAAGAGTTATTAAAAATAATTTTTAATAAAAATATTTTATTTGGGAAAATAGGGATATATGAAATAATAAAAGAAAAAGAAAGAATAGGAAGTAAGGAAAACTGGCATAAATCAGATAATGAATTTTTATAAAAAATATATGTGGAAAAAACAAAACAATATAGGCATTGAATTTTCCCCACTGCTAAAAGATAGTATAGGCGGTATTCCAACATTTATAAAAAATTTATCGGAGAATTTAATTAAAATAAATAATGATTACAACTATTTTCAATGTTATAAAATTTCTCGATTAAAAAAGTTTTGGAAATTATTTCCAAAATCAAAAAGTTTTGGCAGATTATTTTATGATAAAAATTTTGTGATTCCATTAAACAAATTAAATCTATTTCACGGCACTGCAGAATGGATACCATTAAAATTAAAAAATGTTCCAAAGATAATTACAATTCACGATATGCGTGGAATTGAAAATGATAAACCATTAGAAAAAAAAAGGTATCAAATAAAATATGAAGCAATTAAATATGGAGCAGAATTAATTGTTGTAGATTCAACAGTTATAAAAAATGAATTATTAAAAAAAATAAAAAATGTAGAGTCAGAGCGAATAAAAGTAATACCACCTGGTTTTAATGAAAAGTTTAAACAAATTACAGAAATACAAAAAAAAGAACAAATACTATTTGTTGGAACAATAGCAAAAAATAAAAATGTGATAGGATTAATAAAAGCATTTAAGATAGTGAATGAAAAAATAAAAGAGATAAAATTAATAATTTGTGGACAGGCAACTGACAAAGTGTATTATAATGAAATTAAAACATATATATTAAAAAATTCACTTGAAAAAAATATAATTTTTTTACACAACGCTAAAGATAATGATTTAATTGAATTATATAATGAATCAAAATTATTTGTTTTACCATCATTTTATGAAGGTTTTGGAATACCAGTATTAGAAGCGCAAGCATGTGGTTGTCCTGTAATAATTTCAAATCAAGATGCATTATTAGAAGTAGCAGATAAAAGTGCACTTATTTGCAATGCTAATGATATAAATGATATAGCAGAAAAAATAATATATTTATTAAATAATGAAACAATGCAAAAAGAATTAATAAAAAAAGGAATTGAAAATATAAGACGCTATTCATGGATTGAAACAGCAAAAAAATATATTGAAATTTATGAAAGATTATTATAAGAATATTTTAAATTTTAAAATAGGAAAATAATATGAAATTATTAAAAAAATTTTGTAAACAAAAAAAAGAAGAATACCAACCGTCACAAGAATCGCCAAAAAGTTTGATGAGTAAAGAAGAAGTAATAAGACTTATAAATAGTGTTCCATTTTGGTGGCATAAAATAGAAGTTGGATATGGTTTATTGACACCAGGTCATCAAGGTGGAATTGAAAATAAAACAGCAACTTATGAAACATTATTAAGAATAGAAATGCCAGAAAATTTAAATAATAAAAGAGTATTAGATATTGGTGCTTGGGATGGTTATTTTAGTTTTGAAGCAGAAAAAAGAGGTGCTTCAGAAGTTTTAGCAATAGATAGTCATTATAGATTAGAAAAAGATAGTGATAAAAGTGGTTTTGAAGTAGCAAAAAAAATATTAGCATCAAATGTTAAATATCAAATTATGGATGTTTATGATATATCAAATAAAAATATTGGTTATTATGATGTAGTATTATTTTTAGGTGTATTATATCATTTAAAACATCCATTATTAGCACTTGAAAAAATTGCTGAAGTAACAAAAGAATTAATGATTTTAGAGACTTTTTATGTTAATGATGATAATAAAAAAGCAGTAGGTTATTTTTATGAAAAGGATGAATTAAATAAAGATTCTACAAATTGGTGGGGCTTTAATAAAAAATGTATAGAAGCCTTATTAAGAACAGCTGGCTTTAATAAAATTAAGAAAATATCAGAAAGAGGCGATAGAATAGTTTATCATTGTTTTAAATAAAAAAAGGGGCGTAAAAATATAATGACTCACAATTTATCTGTTGTTGTAATATCTGGGAATTTAAATAGTAAAACATTTAAAAAATGTATCAAATCATTAAATGAATATAAAGAACCAGAAAGAATTGAAATTATAGCAATAGAGTCAGGTATAAGCAAAGAATTTAATCATTCACTTGAAATAAATCGTGCATTAAAAATTGTTAAGTATGAAAATATTTTATTGATTGATGATGATATAATTTTTTTACCTAATTGGTTTCAAAATTATATAAAAATAATTAAAAATGATAAAGAACAAAAAATTGGAATAGTAGGAGCAACGCTTTTAAATAAAAACAAAAAAATAATACATACAGGCGGCTTAATTTCACCACAATGTTTTGGTTTTGAAATAAATGAACCAATAAGAGAAATAGTTGAACGTGATTATGTAGCAAGTGCATTTATGTTTATAAGAAAAGATTTAAAAGAAAAAATTATGTTTGATGAAAATTTAAAAAAATATGGAATGGATGCAGATTATTGCTTTCAAGCAAGAAAATTAGGATATAAAGTTGTGTGTTCACCTGATATAAAAGCAATACATAATATAAATACAACAAAGAAAAAATTGGGTAATCTTAATTTATTATTAAAAGATGACAAAAAATATTTTTATAAAAAATGGCAATATCCATTTGTAACAAATGAAAAATATATAGCAATAACAAAGCGTGGCGTAATATATCCAACATTTGCGTGTAATATAAATTGTGAATTTTGTTATTATAAATTTAATCATTCAACACATCATCGTCCAATAGAAGAAGTAAAAAAGGAATTAGATTTATATAAGAATTTTTATAATTTGGAATATATTGATATAAGTGGTGGTGAACCAACAATATATAAAAATATAGAAGATATGATAGAATATTGTAATCAAATAGAATTAAAGCCGACAATAATAACAAATGGACAATTACCCGAAAGAATAAAAAAAATAATAGAAATTGGTGTTGAAGATATTTTGTTGAGTTATCATGATATAGAAGAATATTATAATAAAATTACTTATACAAAAAATGGATATGAAAAATTATTAAAAACAATAGAAATAATGAAAGAAAAAAATTTTACATTTAGAACAAATACAACATTAACAAAAGAAAATATGGAAAGACTTCCTAAAATTGCTGAAAAATTAGGAAGAGAAATAAAACCACGGATAGTAAATTTTATATGTTTTAATCCACATCCAGGCACAGATTGGGGAAATGTTAAAAATGATATGGAAATACCATTTCAAGCAAAATATAGTGAAATAGCACCGTATTTAAAAGAAGCGATTGAAATTTTAAATTCATATAATATTTTTACTAATGTCAGATATTTTCCATTATGTTGTTTAGTTGGTTATGAAAAACATATTTGTAATTTTCATCAATGGCAATGGGACCCATACGAATGGGATTTGCGGTCAGGACTTAAGTTATCAAAGAAATATTGGGCACAAAAACTTTCAATAAAAGTATTTTTTTCTCAAATTAAAGCTAGGCATAAAATTGAAAAAAAATATTTATGGCTAACAAAAAATGTATCATGTAAAAAAAATATATTTTTAAAAACTTGTAAAAAATGTTCATATTATAAAATATGTGATGGAATATATCCGCAATATTATAAGAGATTTGGTGGTGATGAATTTATACCAGTAATAGGTAAAAAAATAGAAGACCCAATTTATTTTCGTCTTCAGGATTTAAGATGGAATATTTTGAAATAACAAATATTTTTCTAATCTTTCAATGAAATGATTTAATAAGAATTTTTGATTTACTTCTTCAATTGCATTTTTACTTATATTTTCAAAATTATGAGTAGTTAAAATATTAATAATTTTATCACCAATTTGTTTTTCATCAAAAGGATTAACTAAAAAGCCTGTTTTATTATTTGATATAATTTCAGATGGACCACCATGGTCAGAAACAATAGAAATAAGACCATATTGCATATATTCTAATATCGTTAATCCAAAAGGTTCATCAATTGTTAAATATAATCCAATTTTTGATTTTTTTAATAATTTATCTTTTTCATCTTCTGTTATAAATTCTTTTAATTCTATAAATTTTTCAATATTTTTTTCTTTAATAAAGTTTATAATTAAATCTTTAAGATGTCCTTTACCTACAAAATAAAGTTTAAAATCAGTAAAATTACATTTATTAACTAAATAATCAACTGTTTTTACAATAACTAAAGGATTTTTAGCATATGCAAAAGGTAATATAGCAATTATATTATTTTGTTGTTTATTTATATTTGTTATAATATTATTTTTTTTTGATATACCTAATAAACAAATATGTGCATCAATATTATAAATTTTTTTTATATTTTGTTTTGAAAAATTACTATTGCATAAAATTTTATCACAAAATTTGGTTGCTAAAATATCTATATTTTGTCTACTCTTTCTTATTTTTGGTTTAGAAATCTCTAAATTATAATATTTATATAATTCTTGCTGATGAATATCAGTTAAATAACCCCATAAATGTTTTTGTGGTTCCTGGCAGTAATAAATAATATATGGTTTATTTTTGACATTTTTTAAAGCATGATAAACCCAAACATTTGATGGATAATTATGTGGAAAAACAATATCAAATTTAATTAGTTCTTTTTGTAAAAATCTTTTATATAAAAATGCTTGAATATAAGCAGATTTAACAGCATAAAAACCAAATATTTTATTATCTAATAATTTAATTTCAAATTCATTTTTAAATTCATTCCATAAATTAATATCTATACTTTTTGTAAAGAGAGTTATGTCATATTTTGTTTTATCTAATAAATTAGCGCACCACAAAACAACATTTTGCGAACCGCGTTTTTCTGTTAATTCTGGATAAATAAGAGCAATCTTTATTTTAAACATAATAAACCTCGAATTTTTTAATTTTGTAATTTAGCCCATAATTTATTATACTGGTATATAGAGGCATTACAATGTTTGCAAATTTCAATCTCATCGTATTTTAAATTAAGCAATTTTTCTTTCTTTTTTTTTAGAAAGTTAAAAATTAATTTTTTTATTTTTTTCATATAATATAAATTTTCTTTTGTTTATAAATTTTCTAATTTTTATATAATTGTATTTTTTATATGTCAATATTATTAACAGTAAAATAATTTCCGAAAGTAAATTGCAAACTCTTTAAATGTATATTAGTTTGACTCTCTGAAATTAAATTATTAATTTTAAGAAAATTAAAATATCAAAGAACTTGCCTATCAATATTTTTAAATTTATTTTCTTTAAACAATTCATAAACTTTCATATATTTTACGACAGGATAAAAAGCAGAAAAAAAAGACCACACAAAACCATAATAACCATCTAAAAAACCAAGTTGAAAAATAAATCTTTTAATAAATTCAAAAGGAAAACGGAGAATTATTAAAAGTCGATTTTTTTGTTTTTTCTTATGATAAAGTTCTTTTGCTGCTAATTCTGTATAATCATTAAATTTTTTAAAATAGTCAAATATTGAATCATAACTATAATGATACATAATATTTTTTAAATGTTTTGTTTTGCCATTTATTTCAATTGATTCATGAACAAGATTATTATTAAAATTTCCATATTTTTTATTAAATACTCTTAAAATTTTTTTATCAAAAGTTCCTGCGAAACGCATTTTTTTATTTAGAAAAAAAAGTGCTCTTGAAAATGTAAAACCAACATAATTCTCATAATTATTATTTATTTCATTTTTTATTTCTTTTGCTAATTCTTCACTTATTAATTCATCAGAATCAATAGATAAAATCCAATCATTTTCTGCTAAAGAAACAGCATATCTTTTTAATTCACCAAAACCAGTAAATTCTTTTTGATAAATTTTACAATTATATTTATTACATATTTCAAGAGTATTATCAGTGCTACCAGAATCAACAATAATAATTTCATCACACCAGAGCACTGATTTTAAAGTGCGTTCAATTATCTTTTCGTTATTTTTACAAATTATTACACAACTTATTTTCATTTTAATTTACTCTTATTTTAATCTAACTCGCACTGAAACTGTATTTCCTGATGTATCATTTGCTGGATAAATGTAATTATTTAATATCCATCTTATTCTTGTAATTTCACCTGTTGGTGTTGAATACCAGTTAGAATCACTATTATTAAAATATTCAACATTACAATTATTTAAAAATGTATTTGTATCAAATAAGAATTCATTACCTAAATTATAATAAATTATTGGATTAGTAGCAAATGAAAAACCATTATTATAAAAATTTATATTTACAAAAAATGTATCACCTGGCAGTAATTTTGAATCAACAGAAGTATTTATTAAAACAATTAAATTTGGTGCTGATGCTGAATCAGATAAAGAACTTTCATTTACTAATAAATCAAGACAACTAATTTTATAAATATATGTTTCACCTTGAATTACATTTGTATCTAAAAAAGTTGTTGTATTTAAAATAATACTATTATTTATTTTTTCATAAACATTATCAAGGTCAGTATCACGATAAATATTATAACCATAAGAATCACTTTCAGAATTGCCAGTCCACTTTAAATACACACCTGTATTTATTCCAGTCAAAATTGCTATTGCACTTAAATTTATTGGTTTTGATGGTGGTATTGTATCATAATTTATTATTATTGTGTCGTATGCTGTTCGGCTAAATCTATCAATTGCTTTAACAATTATTGTATCATAAATTTCATTTAATATTGTTGTGCCAGACCAGTTTTGATTATAAGAAGTAAAAGTAAAAATATATTGTGTATCAAAATCATTATAAATAATTAAACTATCATTTTTATTTAAACTATATGCTGTTCCATTTATTGTTATTTGCATTACATTTGTGCTATAATTATTTTCTGGTGATACTATTTTTATATTTGGTGTATCATAAAAATTTACTGTTATTGTTTCATAACCAATATTTCCTGCATTTCTAACTATTTTTATTATTAGTGAATCACCAAAACCATTTAAAAATGCAGTGCCTGTCCATAATGTATCATTATAAATGATATTTGTGCATTGTAAATTTGTATTCAAATATATAAAAACAGAATCGCCATTTTGAACATTTGCTGCTGTGCCATTTATTGTTATTTGTTGATTATATGTATCATAGTTATCTGTTATTGAAGTGATATAAACATAAACTGGTTTTTCATTAAATTGATGTATTGCTGTAGTTTCACTTATACCAACTGAAGTTGCTGTTAATGTGATTATTTCTCCAATATTATTATTTATTACAAAATTTGCTTCGCCATTTATTAAATAACCTTTTAATGGACCTGCAGGTATTCCTGAATATGATGACAGAGTTGTTGATACAAAAAAAGCAGAACCTGTTTTTGAAATTGAGATTTGATTTGAATAATCTTTATCAATATTTCCATATTTATCAATTGCTGAAATAGTTTTTGTCGCAGAAACACCAGCATTAGTTGATGCAATCGATGGTGTTATTTTTAATTGACTTGCATTTATTCTTATTTGAGATAAGCCACCGCCACTATTTAATATTTCATTAGTGATTTGCCCAGCAGTTGCTAATGTTATTCCATTTACTGGAATATAAGCATCAAGATAATTATTATCAGTAATTTGAGTATCTAAATCATAAGTAATAAAAATTCGCACGCCATTTGATTCACTTATATTCAAATTTGTAAATGAAATTGTGCCATTATTAAATTTAGCTGAGGCGCATAAACTATCAATGTTTGACCCATTAAAACCAACTGCACCACTATCAACAAATAATTTTACTAAATAAATATCACTATCATTTGTATTTAATGAATTTATTGTTATTGTTGTTATTGTATCACTTAAAGCAGGATTATTTATATAAATATCAAGAATTAAAATATCAGTTTCACCAGCAGCAGGATAAGATGGTGTTATATTATATACTGCAGCATTTGCTTCCTGATTAAATACAATTAAAGCAGTGTCATAATTATCAAGAACTGGAAATGAAATAAGTGCAACATTAACAGTATCGATATTAGTAGCATCAAAAATAGAAACAGTAGCAACACCATTTGATAAATTTCCACTTGCCTGATTATTATTTATTATCCAGCCAGATGGAGTTGTTGAATATATATATGCTGAAGGTGAATAAGAATCTGTGATTGTAACTGAAACAGATATATTTTTTCCTAAATCAATATTACCATATTCATCAACTGCTGATAATGTTAAAGTTTTTATTGTGCCAAGTGCAGCTGTGCTATTTTGTGGAGTAATACTTAATTTTTTTGCTATAACATTTATTATTATTGTGCCAGATGAATTTAATTGTGTTGCTTCTAAATTACCAGCATTTAATAAAGATATTCCATTAGCAGGTATATAACAATCAAGTATATTACTATCAGTTACATTTGTATTTAAATCATAAGTAATAAAAAATCTTTGATAATCACTGCCATTTATTGTTATTCCTAAATTTATAAATGTTTCTATACCATCATCAACAGCACCAGTATTTAATAGTGTATCAACTGCTGGTTCAAATATATCATTTTTATTTTGGTCAAGCCATAATTTTATATATTTAACATCTGAATTTGAAGTATTATTTGTATTAACAGCAATTTGATTACAACTATCTGCTGTTATACTATTGTTAACTATTTTTAATTTTAATACTACTATATTTTGATAATTTGCAGTAGGCATCGTATCAGCCACAACTTCAGCAATTACATCTGCTAATTTATTTGTTATTGTTATTGTATCAATTATATCAGCCCCATCAGTATCAGATGATAATATTGATTGTGCCCCATAAAAATAATCATTAAAATCAAAAGATAAAGGTCTATATGCAGATGTATTAATATTTATGCTTGCTTCACCAGTTGAAAAGCCATTATTTTGTTTTACAGTGTATGTTAATGTTTCACCACTACCACTATTGAGTGTTATTGCAGATGGATATGATGTTATATTAAATTCAGTTGTTGAATCACTTCCATTTATTATAAATTTTAAATCACTACTCGATGGAATTATATAAGCATTAGCACGATTATTTTCTGCTTCTATATATACATTTACATTAAATTCATTTCCTCGTATTACTGTTGTTTCGCTTATAGAAATGTATTTTACATTTATTTTTGCTGGTAATTGAATTAAACAAGAATCTGTATTCATTGGAAAAGTATCTGTTGGTGTTAAACCTGTAACTGTGCACTGATTTGTTTGAACATTTGCATCAACTGCAATTATATATGATGAATCAAATAACGAAAACTTAAAAGAATCAGAAGTAGCATCCAGTTTTATATCAGCATAAACATCTATTGTTAAAGTATCATTATAATAAATTCGCAAATCATTTGGAGTTAAAACAATACTATCTGAATTTGGTATTGTTGTTGAATTTATATAAATTGGTGAACCTGTATTTTTTTGTAATTTTATTCTTCCTATTATGTTACTCATAATTTGACTATTGTTATAAGCATCCAGTGATTTTAATTTTATTGTATTTATTTTTACAGCAGCTGAATTAATTATTGGATTTACAAATGTAATACTCATTATTCGAACATTTGTTTGACCTTTTGATACTGTTGATGGTATTGAATTAGAATATTGAATTTTTAAATCAGTGGCCGCCTCGGCAGTTGCTATTTTTAAATAATTAGAATACATAGCATTAAAAGCATAGCCTGATTTTGCTTCACCATATATTTTTACTGATGGATTTGTTTTATTTCTGGCAATTATTGAACCAGAATCATTTATGTCGATTCTGAATCCTGCACCTGTTGCATTTACTGGAACATTTATAAATAATTCTAATACTTTTGTTTCAAGAGGTTGCAATTCTAATATTTGTGAAAATGTTAAATTTATTTGTTTACCACTTGCTTCTATTGTTTCATCACTAACATAGATTACATCAAGAGTGCTATTTTTTACTATTATTTTTGAAATTACTGATGATGGAATAACAGAATTATTTTGCGTATCTTCAATATCAAGAATCAAACCAACAATTTCTGTTGTTTTGTATGAACTTAAATTTTTTAAATATATCTCAAGCATTTTTTTATCAGTTTGTCCTTTATATAAAGTATCACTACCAGCATAATCAACAGTCCAGACTTCAACAGGTCTGCCACGAACAAAAATTCCATCTGATTTTACATCTTCTAAATTACTGCCTGATTTTTGACGTTGCATAATAAATACATTTTCACCAAGATTAGCATTTTGTGTTATTGTAGCAACTGCACCAGGATATAAGCCATTTTGTGTATCACCATAATTTACAATAAAATAACCACCTGATGTCATTGAGGAGAATGTAACAATAATAAATGTTTCACCTGAATTTATTGTTTTTATAGTTATATCACTTACATTACTTGAATCATTATTTAATCTTACATAACCTGCTATAGAAGAATAAGAATTTTGAGGAGGAGTCCAGCCATCAGGAATGTAAATAATTACTGTGCAGGGAACAGTAATATTTTCAGCAGCAGTATATTTAATAAAAAATGTTCCACTATCATTTATATACAAACCAGCATCAGGGTCTGGCGTAATATCACTAACACCAGGATTACCTGCTAAAAAATTTACTAAAATTCTCGGCGATGATGTATCACTTATATTGCCTGCTTTATCTACTGCCACACCTGCTATATAATTTACTGATGGTGCTGGTGTTTGTAATAATACATTTACTGCTGCAAATTTTCCAGTTGCATCAGTTTTTATGTTTGTTTGACTAAATACATAAGTATCATTTGTAGCATAAGGAAAAGTATAAATATGGACAATATCAGGATTAGCATCATTTACAGAACCTTGAACAGCAGGTGCAATAGGATTTGATGTAGTATTTGTTGGATTTGCTAAATCTATTACTGGTGGAGCAGGCGGTGTTGCATCCACTACAAATGTTTTACTTTCATCTGGATTAGGTGTCTGTAATTTATTTCCTTGACCTGCTGAACCTCTTGCATTACTTACTCGTATTTTTGCTATTCCATCACAATTATTTGGAACATTAAAAGTTCCTATCCAGGTATTTGTTATGTAACTTTTTATTGTTACAGTTGTTTCGTAATTATTTGCAAATACAATTACAACTTCAGGTAAAATACTTGTGTCCATTGTTACATTAAATGTTATAATTAATGTATCATTATCACCATCCCTTAGATAATATTTATTTTCTGATGAATAATAATTTACATTATTTCCATAAATAGTTATTCCAATTATTTGTGGTGTATCAGCAGGATTTTCTATTGTGATTTCTTCTTCATAATTTTCTAAATTAGTTTCATCATAAGAAATATTCCAGCGCATAAGACGATTATTAAAAGAATCAGAAACCCAGAAACATTTATTTATTTTATCATAATAAATAAAATCACAACGATTCATCTGACCTGTACCAGCGCCATAACTGCCCCATGGCATATAACCATAACCTGTTGAACTTAGCCCTAATAAAGTAGCATTAGCAGAACCACTTGCACCAAGAGTAGAAGGATTTGTGGTAGGAGGTATATTTGGGTCATAATAACGATATATTTTATTTTCTGTTGTTTTTGAACCTGTTGTTGCATCATAACATTTTGTTATATATAGCACATCAAATTCATCTATTGCTATTCCCCATACTTCACCTGCATTTGAAATTAAATCTATATATGTGCCATTACTTGTTTGGACTTTTCTTAAAACATTACTATTTGTTGCATCACCTGGCATATCAGCATTTGTGATATATAGATATTTATCTGTTGATTCTATCACTAAATCATTAACAATCGGATAACTTTGTGATGGTTTATTATTACCTAATTTTCCCCAATCAACATTATTTAACAATGCAGTTATTTGTTTCGTATTCAAATTTACTTTTCTTAACCAGATTCGTTCATTACTTGTATTTACTAAATCATCATCAAACATATAATATAAAAATGTATCACTAATAGCTAAACCGCGCAAACAATGATTATTAACATTAAAAGGATAAGTATCATTTACTTTTATATTAGCCCAGTTTGAATCATTAATAGTACCATCTGAATTTAATTTTTGGATTCTTCCATTTTTCTGGTCTGTAACAAAAATAAAACCAGCACTATCAATTGCTATTCCAAAAGGGCCATTAAATTCAGGTTCGCCACCAACTACTCCCCCATTACCAAATTTACCTTTTGGCCAGCCTTCTTGCTCTTCGCCATTATAGTTAAATTTATGTATGCGATTATTTATATAATCACAGACATAAATAAAGCCTGCGCTATCACCTGCTATATCTTTTGGTTGAGACATTGCCCAATTTGGTGAATTTATTGCTAATTGATATTCACCATTTATTGAATTAAATCGTAATATTCTATTATTTTTTGTATCTGCTACCCATAAATAATTTCTTGTTGAATCATAAGCAATTCCTTTTGGACTATTTAGTGAAATATTATTTGCTGTCCAACTCGGTTCATTATCACCAAAAGTATCAGATATTGTTAGTGTTGTGCCTTGATCCCATATCATTTTATAAATTAAATTATTATTAGCATCCACAGCAAATATAGTTCTATTACCAGCATCAGTACCAGAATCAATTGCAAGACCTTGAAAATTTCCATAACCACTAAATTTTAATGTTGCAGTGCCATTCTGTCTTATTATATACATACTATTAACATTTTGCGATGGTACAGAAACAACAATATAAGTATCATTAGCAACAGGAGGCATACCACGAGCACAAACTACATCACTTATTTCTTCATATCCTGATGCATCATTATTTACAAATTGTGTTCCGTTTCTATAACTTTTATTTAAAGAGCCATTTGATAACCTTATTTCTCTTATCCAGACATTGTCCCCATCATTATTTGCTGCGCCATCATCGTCATAAATTATATATAGAAAAGTATCATTACAATCAAGACCCCGTAATTTATATACTGTTCCGTCAAGTTGATAATCAGCATCAACCTGTGCAAAATCAGTATCATTAATAGTTCCATCAGGATTTAATTTTTGCACTCTACCATTATTCATATCTGATACATAAATATAACCATTTTTATCGACTGCTATGCCCCGCGGATAATCAAATTCTGGTTCACCACCAATTGTGCCACCACTACCAAGAGAACCTTTAACCCATAAATGTGTTCCATCCTTACTTATTTTATGTATTCTATTATTATTAGAATCAGCGACATATAGATTACCATCAGCATCAACTGCTAAATCTGTTGGTTCTGAAAATGCTTCATTTGATTGTATATTTAATGTATTAGTTAAATTCATTCCAACTAATATTTTGGCTTTGTATATACCTTTTGGACAATTATTACCATAATCATCTTTACCATCCCAGATAATTGATTTTGCACCTGTTGTTGTATCCTGAACAATTAATTTTCTAACAAGCACACCAGTTTCATTCCAGATACCAATCATTATATCACGATTATTATTTGATAAAGTAAAATTAATTGTAGTTGAATTTCCAATAGCAATTGGGTCTGGTGAATTTGTTAAATTTGAAATTGAAGCAGCTGAAAAAAGAGAGGATGATAAAATAAAAGAAATAAAAAAAATATTTTTTATAAATTTCATTTTAAAAATTCTTTGCCAATATCGTTTCGAAAGTGAATATTTTTCCACTTAATTTTTTTTATTTCAGAATAGACTATATTTCTTGCAATATTAAAATTTCTATGTGTATAACCAATTGCTAAAACTCTACCACTATTAGTAAAATATTTTTTATTTATTTTGTCAATACCAGCAAAAAATATTTGTGATTTTTTAATTTTTTCAAGACCAAAAATTTCAAGATTCTTTTCTGGATTTTCAGGATAACCAGGCGCAGAACACACAACACAAATTGACCATTTATTTGAAAATTGAATAATTTTTTTATCAAAAATTTTTTTACAAAGATTAAAAATAAATTTTGCAAAATCACCTTTTATTAATGGTAAAATTACCTGTGCTTCTGGGTCGCCAAATCGACAATTATATTCTAATACTTTTGGACCTTCTTTTGTGAGTATTAATCCAAAATACAAAAAACCAGTGTAATCCAAGCATTCTCTTTTTAAGCCATTAATTGTTGGTTTTATTATTTGTTCTTCAATTTGTTTTAATAATGATTTTTTTATTATTTTTTGAGATGCAACAGCACCCATACCACCAGTATTTGGACCTTTATTATTATTAAGTAATCTTTTATAATCGCGTGCAGGCGGGAAAATAAAATACTCAAAATTTGATACTGCACAAATAACAGATAATTCGTCGCCATTTAAATATTCTTCGATAATTATTGGCTTGATTTTTCCAAATTTATTTTTTTCAAATACATTTATTAAATAATTATTTACTTCATCTTTTGTCCAGCATATTTCCACTCCTTTACCACCTGCTAATCCATCATATTTTAATACAGCAGGAAATTTATTAATTTTTTCTTTACCTTCTTTTAAATTGTTTATTACAAAAAATTTTGGAGTAGGGATAGAATATTTAATCATAAATTTTTTAGCGAATAATTTACTTGTTTCAAGCAAAGCACATTTTTTTGTTGGTCCAAAAACTAAAATATTTTCTTTTTTTAATTTATCAACTAAACCTTGTGCTAAATATTTTTCTGGTCCTATAATACATAAATTAATATTTTTTTGTTTTATTTCATTTATTAAATTTTTTTCTTCATTTAATGATTGGTATATTTCATTTAATAAATTATTGGAAGGATAAAAAAATATTTCATTATTTTTATTTAAATATTTAGCAAATGCATATTCTCTGCCGCCCTGACCTATTATTAAAATTCTCATTTTCTAATTATTTTGCTGTAATAAATTAATTTATTTTTCTTTAATTATTATTTTTTATTCTTTTACTAATTCGGTAAATTTTATTTTTACTAACATTTAATATATCAGCAATATCATTAATTTTATATCCTTTTTGAAACATTCTTTTTATAGTCTCAATTTTTTGTTTCTCAATTCCTTTCTCGATTCCTTTTTCGATTCCTTTTTCGATTCCTTTTTCGATTCC
>Ga0209409_1000085_pt1:0-92500 | contig 98033 bp, 85 predicted proteins | sample AD_JPNMR1_MetaG_FD_184424 | JGI IMG/M metagenome (GOLD analysis project Ga0209409, IMG submission 184424) | Active sludge microbial communities of municipal wastewater-treating anaerobic digesters from Japan - AD_JPNMR1_MetaG (SPAdes) (version 2) | ecosystem: Engineered > Bioreactor >... | reverse complement strand
GTCTGGTTTATGCTGCCATATAACAGGGCAGTTATACTCTGGAAAAACGGGCAGCACCAGAAAGCAATCTCAATCTGGACGAATGAAATCGAAAAACATAATGATATCAATTCTTATCAAAGGTTGATTGAGATTTTTATCAATGAGGGAAATTACGACAGGGCTGAACAAATGATAAAAAGGGCGTTGACTTATTATCCTGATTGTGTTAATTTCTTATTCTATCATGCTGTGGTGAATTTCTATAAAGGAAATTACGAAAAAAGTTTTCATTACACAGAACAGGTGATTGGACTCAATAGGTATTTTCCTGAGGTTTATCTTTTGAGGGGATTGATTTTTGAAAAGCAAAGATATTATACAAAAGCAATACAGGAATTTGTAAAAGAGATTAACAATAACCCGGGCAGTCGCCTGGCATGGGCAAAATTACAGGAGTTCAAAAATGCGAATCATTAAAGCGGTAGTACTGGTTTTATTATTCTCTGTATTTGCTGCAGCTCAGGAAGGCAGGATTCTAAACCACATCAGATACTTTTCTTCTTTACCTGATAGACTTGCTGGAACAGAATCATGTAAAAAGGCATCCGATTATATAGTAGACACATTTCGCTCTTGTGGATTAAAAAACATTCAGATCGAGAAATTTGATGTCGTTGTTCCCATCCAGGAGCACGCTTTTCTTTCAACAAAAAATAAAAACATACCACTTCATGCCCTCTGGCCAAATTCCATCAGAACCTGCACAACTCCGCCTGAAGGAATTACTGGAACCATTATTTATTGCGATAAAAGCGGATTAAAATCATTATCAGGAAAAGACATAGACGGAAATATTGTGTTGATGGATTTTAATACTGAAAACCTGTGGCTCGATGTTGCCTCCCTTGGAGCAAAAGCAATCATCTTTATTGAACCAGACAATACCAGCAGAACCGAGTGTGAAAGAAAATTTCTTTCTGTTCCATTGAACGTACCCAGATTTCTGATAAAAAAAGAATATGTCAATGAAATTATCAAACTTGCCAGCGAAGGCAGTCAGGTCACAGTTAATGCTAAAGTTACCTGGACACGATTACCTACGTACAACATATTTGCAACAATAGAAGGAACCGACCCTGAACTGAAAAAAGAAATTATTATTCTGGAAAGTTTTTATGACTCAATGAGTGTGGTACCAAGCATTGCGCCTGGTGCTGAATCGTCCTGCGGAATTTCGGCGTTGCTTGACCTTGCTTCTTATTTTGCCAGTAACCCGCCCCGTAGAACACTGGTCCTGCTTGCAACATCCGCACATTTTGAGTCATTGAAGGGAATTTCGTATTTTGTGTCAAAGCATCTAAGAACAGTACCTCAATTCAAAAATAAACTGGAAAGTCTCATCAACGCAAAATTTGTATTCTGCCTTGACCTTACAAGCCAATCAGACCAGGTCGGTCTGTGGCATAATACATATAATTTTAATTATCAAAGATTCCTTGCTCCTTTCGCGAAAAAGCTTATTGAAGCAGGTAAGAATGAATGTAGAAAATTTGGATACAATCCTGACCAAAGTATTGTAAATGGAGTAAGCCCTGAAAAGGGTGTTAGCTGGTCTAATTTTCTACCTGAAAGAATCCGAACAGATGGTGAAATCGTAACTATGGCTGGCTTTCCATCGATCAGTTTTGTTACTGTCAATGATTCACGAAAGCTGGTGGATACGCCCTTTGATACACAGGAACACATCAGGGTTGAAAATATTCAGAAGCAAATAAATTTAATCAAGAAAATGGTTTCATATGCTTTGAATGATACAGAATTCTTTTCGGGTAGTGAAATAAACATCAAAGATACATTTGCCATTCTGACAGCAAAAGTTGTCAGGTTTGACCCGAGAAAAAGTTTTGTGCCAAATGAACCCATCAAAGATGCTCTGGTTCTACCAAGATGGCAATCCACAATGGAAACCGCAGTAGGCTATAGCAAATCATTTTATGGAGTAAGAGGTGATGCCCTGGAAATCACTGATGAAAATGGTGAAGCCACTATCATCGGATTTTCTCTGGGAACAGGTTTCCTTCTGCAAGCGTACTCTATTGACAAAAACTCTGGTGAAATTTGTATGGCTCCTGACTATGGTGTTAATGGAGACGAACAATATCCGAATAGAGTAACACTCGACACACTCAGCAAAAAATGGCTTGTTGTATTATTTTATTGCAAGCCAATAAATTTGATAGGGCTGATTGACCCACAATATCTCACAGCTATCAATAAATTGGATGTCTTTGACCTTTCAAATAGTTTGCCTGAAGCATATTCATATTTTCTTGAAACATATGATGTACCTCCGTGGAAATGGAGTTCTTACATTGAACCTGTCGGAGTCGTTTTTGCCAAGAGAGCAACGTATGTAAAAATTGCCGGGCAATCAGGACCACTTGGAATAAGACTTCTTCTTTTGAATTCACAACCCACAACTGAAAGCAAAGAGAAAGCCGAAGGACTTGGTTTTCCTGTGGACACAACAGATTCAATAAAAAATCTGCCCTATCAGGCAGCAAAAGACATGATTATTCTTGATTCATACAGGGTTGCAAATTTCAAAAGATATAACATAAGAAATGAACGACTTGACGCCTTGCAGGAACAATCAAAGGAACTTTTGAAAAAAGCAGAAAAAGCACAGCAAGAAAAGGACTGGGAATCGTTTTTGAGTTATTCACGTCAATCTCAGGCAATTGAATCGCGCGCTTACCCTGATGTAAAAAGTACAGCAAATGATGTGATAAAGGGTATCATCTTTTATTTTCTATTACTACTTCCCTTTGCCTATTTTGGAGAAAGATTATTCTTTGGTTTCCCTAAACTTGAAAAAAGAATTGCTGGTATGGCATTGATTTTTCTTATAATTTATTTTGTCATGAGGATTGTGCATCCTGCTTTCAAATTGACCAATGCTCCTGAAGTGATATTGCTTGCATTTATTGTACTTTCATTGTCAATTGTTGTAATTTCGATTATTACATCAAAGTTTGAAGAGCAGATGCAGAGGTTAAAAAGAGAAGGCGCAAAGGTTTATCAAACTGATGTTGGACGAATAGCTGCAGCAGGAACCGCGTTTTCTCTTGGAGTTGCCAATATGAAACGAAGAAAAATCAGAACAATGCTTACTGGCATTACTTTGGTACTTCTCACATTCACAGTTCTTTCCTTTACGTCTATAAAATCATTTATGAAATTCAATCAAATCATGAGACCCAACAAACCGCTTTATCATGGTGCCTTACTTAGAGACCGCTCATGGAGCCCTCTTCAGGAAGTCGCATATAAGTATGTTCTTGATGATTTTCAGGGACACAGCATCATAGCACAGAGGTACTGGTTTATCAATGAAGACCTTGGAAATAAAACCGCTGTGGAAATAAAAAATGGAAACAAAATCTGTTATGCTTCAGGACTTCTCGGGCTGACTCCTGAAGAAAAAGAAATTACAGGGCTGGACAAACTCCTTATAGCAGGCTCCTGGTTAGAACCAGGCGAAACAGATGTGATTATACTTCCAGACAAAATTGCAAAGGACCTTGGAATCAGTATTTCAGATGTAGGAAAAGCAAAAGTTGAAATATTCGGGCAATCCCTCCTGGTAAAAGGTATATTCGATTCAGAAAAGATGACAGATGTCAGAGACCTTGATGATGAACTTTTGACCCCTGTAAATTTTGCATCACTTCCGTCCAAAGAACTCGGCAAAATCAAAATGGAGCAAAGGGCACAGGTATTTGGCTCTGTCGAAAAACTTGAAAGTTTCATACACATTGAACCATCAAATATTCCTATCGTTCCTCCAAAAATAGTGAAAGACCTCAAAGGAACCCTTCAATCAATCGCAATCAAATTTTATCCTGGAGAAAATGCCCGGGAAATTGTGGAATCATTCATTTCAAAACTTGCTGCCATATTGTTTGTCGGACATGAAAATAAAGTCACTGTTTATAGTAGCATAGGCCTTACATCATTATCAGGACTGAGCAACCTGATCATTCCGATTCTTATTGCTGCAATGATTGTTCTCAATACCATGCTTGGCTCTGTTTATGAAAGACTTAGAGAAATCGGCACCTACAGCGCAGTTGGACTTGCTCCAGTGCATATTGCATCATTGTATCTGGCAGAATCCGGTGTATTTGCTGTGATGGGCGCTGTCGGCGGGTACTTACTCGGACAGATGGTAACGAAATTTCTAATTGTAACTGGTTTACTGCATGGACTGATACTTAATTATTCTTCCTTGTCCGCTGTTTTTGCAACAATCATTATCATCATCACAGTGCTTTTGTCCACTATTTATCCCGCAAGAAAGGCATCTCAAATGGCTGTACCTGATGTGACAAGACGCTGGATACTGCCTGAACCAAAAGGGGATAGATGGTCGTTCGAATTCCCATTTACAGTCAGTGAAATAGAAGTAGTTGGACTTTCAACATTCTTATCTGAATACTTTAATTCATACCAGGATGTTTCACTTGGAAATCTTTACACCAATGATACAAAGTTCAGTGTGGAGAAACATCCATCAGGAAAGCACTCATATATCATCAATACCAATGTCGCCCTGGCACCATTTGATTTAGGGGTAACACAGAAAGTAAAAATCACAATGTCTCCAATGGGTCAGTACAATTTTTATGCGATAAATCTTGAAATTACAAGGGAAAGCGGAGAATCGTCTGACTGGAAAAGATTGAATAGAAGATTTCTTGATGGAATACGCAAACAATTTTTAGTCTGGAGAACCGTGAGTATTGAAATTAAGAAAGATTATGAAAAACAGGGTAAAACAATGCTTGGTTTGTCTATTTCATAACAGGGAAAGCGAATGAACGAAAAACATATCAATGATTTTAGACCTGAGTTAGAAGAATTCCAGGAAGGGTTTGGAATTAAGGCAGTCATAGCCGCAATTTTTATCGGTTTTATTATGCTGCCAGGTGCAATATACTTAGGATTGATCACTGGTGGTGGCCTGGGTGGTGCTGCTCAATGGGTTGCTGTAATATTGCTTGTTGAAATTGCAAAACGTTCTTTTATCTCACTGAAAAGACAGGAAATTTATATTTTATACATTATTGCTGGCGCCGTTGCAGGGGGTGGCACAATTTTGGGTACTGCAGGACTTACCATACAAGGTGGCGCCTTTGGAGAATTAATATGGAGACAGTATTTCATACAATCACACTATGCTCAATCTTTTGGAATTTCAGATAAAATCCCATCATGGGTTGTGCCTCCTGCAAATTCAGAAGCCATCTTTAAGAGAACTTTCTTTCATCATGACTGGATAAAACCAATCGTGATTATTATTGTCTTTGCATTTCTTATCAGGATTACTCAGTTTACTCTGGGATATGTGTTATTCAGAATTACCAGTGACAAGGAAAAACTTGCCTTTCCAATGGCTCCTGTAGCATCAGAGGGCGCCACAGCTCTTGCTGAGGTCACAGGAAAAACTGAAAGCTGGAGATGGCGGGTATTTAGTGTAAGCGCTATGATCGGTATCATTTTTGGCGCATTTTATGTGGTCATTCCAACAATTACAGGGCTTCTCATGTCGAAACCTCTTCAGTTAATACCAATACCATGGGTTGATTTTACAGCGCAGATTGGCGCAAAAGCGCCTGCCTGTATCCTTGGATTGATGACAGACCTGGGTACGATACTTGCAGGATTCGTTTTGCCATTCTGGGTAATTGTGGGTTCTCTCACATCCTCTATACTTGCACAATGTGTTTCAAATCCAATACTTTATCGCGCTCACATTATCAAAAACTGGCAACCCGGAATGAGTGTTGTTCCAACATCAATATCAGCAAACATGGACTTCTGGATTAATGCAATTATAGGTAGTGGAATATGCGTTGGTCTTATCGGAATATGGAAGACAATCACGGCGAGAAGGAAAAAAGATGTCGCTAAACTAAAAGAAGAATTACCAAAAAACAGGGGTGATTATCCAATTCCTGTGGCTCTTGGTTTATGGGCTCTGGCAACTATTGCGTTCATTATATTAACACATTCTCTTGTACCTGAATTTCCTGTTTTGATTTTCATTGTTTTTGGATTTATTTTGACTCCGTTTTTAAGCTATACCTCTGCACGAATGTATGGTATTACTGGTGTTGCAACCGGTGTTTCGTTCCCGCTTGTAAGAGAAGCCAGTTTCATCTTCAGCGGCTATAAAGGCGCAGCAATATGGTTTTCTCCAATCCCATATTTCGATGTAGGTGGAATGACCCAGGCCTTCAAACAACTTGAACTGACCAGAACAAAGTTTACCAGTTGGTACAAAGCTGAATTTACTGCCCTTGTTATCATGTTGTTTTGCAGTTTTCTTTTCTGGTCCATTATCTGGCACCTGTCACCAATTCCATCAGCAACCTATCCATATGTTCAGAAAATGTGGCCATTGAATGCTATCACCCAGAGTTTATGGATTAGTAGTACACTCGGCGAGTCAGGAACAAGTTATATGATTAAAGCAATTAAACCGTTCTATTTCCTGAGTTTTGCTGCTGGTGGATTAGTACTGAACGCTATTTTAACTTTTCTGAAAGCACCTGTTTCCTTTTTCTATGGACTTGTCGGCGGAGTTTCAATGTGGCCGCATTATGCAATACCGCTTTTTGCAGGTGCAATGCTTGGAAGATTCTACTTTGCAAAAAAATTTGGTAGTCAGACATGGAGAAGATATACTCCAATCATCCTGGCTGGATATACCTGCGGTGTGGGCTTAATAGGAATGGTTTCTATTGCTGTCGCTCTAATAGCAAAAACAATTTATCAAATCATCTTCTGATTGGCAAAGAACAATCTGAAAATCCAGAATGCGCCAATAAGAAAACAGATAATTCCGTATATCTGGGTCTGATAAAACCCAAACATGCCTGGAATAAGGTCTCCCCTGAAATGATCTATCCAGTATCTTAAACTTCCAAAGAAAATTAAGTACCATGCCGCAATCTCGCCATCCTGATGTTTATCTCTGGAAAATAGATATAGAAGAAAAAAAATTGCAAGGTCGCCAATAAAATAATATATTTCAGTTGGATGAACACGTGTCTCAAGAAAAGGAAATTTTATTGAGAACCAGTGCGTACTCGGTTTACCATAGCAGCAACCATGAAACAAACAACCGATTCTTCCTATTGCTTGCCCGAGAGGAACAACAGAAGCTACCATATCAAGATTCTGCCGAACATTAACGTTTAATTTTTTTGAAATATAAATAAGTCCCAGAAGCCCTGCCAGTATGCCACCTTGAATCGCCAGACCACCATTTCGTAACATGATGATTTCAACAGGATTCCTCATGTAATAATGGAAATAAGCAAGGACATGAACAATCCTGGCACCTATGATACCAGAAAGTACAGTATAAAAAATGATTTTGCCCGAAATTTCGTCTGAGTACCCTGTTTTTCTAGCCTTCAATTGGAAAACGAAACTGCTAACGATAATACCCAGTGCAACGAAAACCCCATACCAATAGATGACAAAATTACCAATCTTAAGACACACTGGATGCACGCTTTCTGCTCCTTGAGTGAAAAATTAAAAGGCATGCGATTCCACAGACGATAAAAGTATCAGCCAGGTTAAACACTGGCCAAACAAGAAAATCGATAAAATCAATGACACCACGATACAGGATCCTATCATACAGGTTCCCGAGAATTCCGCCGCAAATTAATCCAAAACAAACATGAGAAAAAATTGGAAGTTCAAGTTTTTTATTTTGCACATAAAGTAAGATAACAAGAAGCGCAATTACAGACAGAATGATGATAAAAGGCAAATACGAAGGGTTTTCCAGAAAGCCAAAACATATACCACTGTTTTTTATGTTATTAATATACAGAAACCCACAAACCTTCACCGAACAATTCTCAGGAATTTTCAGTGTTACTAGCGATTTGGTAACTCTATCAATCAAAAATGCAATGGCAAAACTTGAATAAAAAAAACTCAATTTGTTTATCCCCGTTTTCTCTCGGTTTTTTCCTGAGCTCTCTGGCATTTAATGCAATACTTTGTATATGGAATTGCTTTCAGTCTCGCCTTAGAAATTGGCTTATTGCAGGATTCGCATATTCCGTATTTTCTTGTCTCAATTTTCTTCAATGATTCTTCTATCATTTGAAGCAGTTCAATTTCCGAACTGGTAAGATTTAAATCAAGATCTTTTTCGAATGCATCGGTTCCAAAATCCGCAATATGCGTCGGCACACCAGCTCCTTCAGATACATTTCCCCGAGCAGCCTGCTGAGTATTTTCCTCAAGTTGAGTAATACTTTTCAATATCCTGGATTTCTCTTTGATCAGCATATCTTTAAAAACTTTTAAATCTTTTTGATTCACCATAGCCCCCTTCAAATATCAAATATAACCTCTGTCTGCAAAAGATTGTTAACTTTCCTGATCTTCATGCGATGATAGGTCACAGCTTTCACCTCCCGTTCTACTCCTTCAATTTTATGACCCATCATATCGCATACGAGTTTTTTCTCTTTTTCTGAACAATCTATATTAAACAAAAATTTATAAAAAATCAAATGTTCCCTCAGTGCAATAAAGAGCAATTCATTCAAAAAGCAAACAAGAAGTTCCTCTTTAGAATCGGAATAAAATGTATTGTTTCGTTGATATTCAGAACCGTCTGTTTTCCCGTAAGGGCTCAATATATCATAGAGTCCCAGTGCGGCATTTTCAAAAAGTTCCTCTAAATTTCTTCCATATACTCTTATTGCAATATCCGCCGGATGTTCAAGATATTCAAATTTCTTCTGTTTCCCGGACGATTGCGACATCTGCAATATGATCTCCCTGATTAAGATTTATCAATTTTACACCAAGGGTACTTCGACCAACCCTTCTAATTTCGTTCACTGGCAACCTGATGATCATCCCGCCAGTTGTCATTATAATAATTTCGTCATCTTCCCGAACCATCTTTGTTTTCACAACATAACCTGTCTTACTGTTAACCTTCATATCAATCACACCCTTACCACCTCTCTTCTGCCGCCTGTAATACTTGACATAGGTTCTCTTTCCATATCCATTCGAAGAAACTGTTAGTATTTCCTCTGTTGGATTTTCAGAAGCAAAAACCTGACCACAAATTACTTCATCCTTTGGATTTTTGAACCTAATCCCTATTACTCCCATACCTGTTCTGCCAATTGGCTTGACCTCCTGCTCACTGAACCGTATGCAAAAGCCGTGTTTTGTAAAAAGCATGACATCCCTGTTACCATCAGCAAGCTTCACATCTATTAGTTTGTCATCATTCTTCAATGTAATTCCAATGATACCGCCTTGCCTTGGCTTGCTATATGCAACAAGAGGCGTTTTCTTCACAATTCCTTTCTTTGTGAGCATAAGAATAAACTGACCGGAAGAAAAATCAGCTACCGGTATTACAGCCGCAATTTTGTCATCGGTTTGAATTTTTAGAAGATTGACAAGGGGTTTACCCCGTGCAACACGACTCGCTTCAGGAATCAGATAACCTTTCAACCAGTGAACTCTTCCTGTCTCTGTAAATATTAGCAATTGATCAACAGTTGAGCATACAAACACATGTCTTACAAAATCATCCTCTTTTGTACCCGCTCCCAAAATTCCACGACCACCACGTCGCTGTCTTCTATATGTTTCAAGAGGCAATCTTTTAACATAGCCGTGGGCAGAAACAGTAACAACAATATCTTCAGGTCGTACAAGGTCTTCATCACTTAACTCTTCTATTGGAGAACCGATTTCAGTGCGTCTTTTGTCAGCATATTTGTTTTTCAAAACCTTCAATTCTCCTTCAATGATAGCATTGACCTTTTCTTTGCTTGCAAGGATTGCCTTCAATTCAGCAATCTTCTTGCTGATCTCGTCGAGTTCTTCTTCTATTTTATTTCTTTCAAGTTTTGTCAGTTTTCCCAATGGCAAAGCGAGAATGGCATCCGCCTGTTTCTGACTCAGGGAAAACTTTTTCATCAAGTTTTCTCTTGCTTCTTCAATACTGTTTGAGTTCCTTATAAGAGAAATCACCTTATCAAGATTGTCAACAGCAATTTTAAGCCCCAGTAAAATATGATGTCTTTCTTCGGCCCTATTCAATTCAAAACGAGTTCTACGGATAACAACACTTCTCCTATGCTCAAGAAACAACTCAAGCATTTCCTTCAGAGTAAGGAGTTTCGGCTGCCTGTTTACCAGTGCCAGGTTAATGATTCCATATGTTGTCTGTAACTGGGTGTGGGAGTATAACTGGTTGATAATAATATCAGTATTTTCGCCCTTTCTTGCCTCAAGCACTATTCGTATACCTTCCTTGCTCGATTCATCCCTGACATTACTGACACCACCAATTTTTTTCTCTTCAATCAGTTTAGCAATATTCTCAACAAGAGCGGATTTGTTCACTTCATAGGGAATCTCAGTAATTACAACATTATCGTGGTTTTTTGTTTCCTCAACTTCAACTCTTCCGCGGATTGTTATAATACCTTTTCCAGTAGTATATGCTTCAACAATTCCCTGGGTTCCACAAATTATTCCGCCTGTCGGAAAATCCGGTCCTAAAATAAATTTCATAATCTCTTCGATTGAACAATCTGGATTTTTTATCATCATGATCAGCGCATCACAGACCTCACCAAGATTATGAGGTGGAATATTGGTTGCCATACCAACTGCGATGCCTGAAGAACCATTAATTAATAAATTCGGAACTTTGCTTGGAAGAACAACAGGTTCAGTAAGAGATTCATCAAAATTGGGCATAAAATCCACTGTATCTTTTTCAATATCCGCCAGAAGTTCCATAGCCAGTGGACGAAGTCTTGCTTCAGTATATCTCATTGCTGCCGGAGGGTCCCCATCTATTGAGCCAAAATTGCCCTGACCATCAACCAGGACATATCTTAATGTAAAATCCTGGGCCATCCTTGCAAGAGATTCGTAAATTGGCGAATCACCATGAGGATGGTATTTCCCCATTACTTCTCCAACAATACGAGCGCTTTTTTTATAAGGTCTGCCTGGTTCAAGGCCAAGTTCCATCATAGCGAAAAGAATTCTTCTGTGTACTGGCTTTAGTCCATCTCTAACATCAGGCAATGCGCGACCTATGATAACACTCATAGCATAATCAAGGTAGGAATTTTTCATTTCAATCTCTATTCCTACTGGTGTAATTTTTTCCTTTGGTAGCTGCTGTTTTTCTTTATCGTCCACAATTCCTCCTTAAATATCAATGTTTTTTGCTTCAAGAGCAAAATTCTGAATGAATTGTTTACGCGGCTCCACCTGTTCGCCCATAAGTATTGTAAAAATTTCTTCTGCCTTTGCTGCATCATCAAGGGAAACTTTCAACAACCTTCTGGTTGCAGGGTTCATGGTGGTCTCCCATAACTGCTCTGGATTCATTTCTCCAAGTCCTTTATACCTCTGCACTGTAATCCCTTTTTTACCATGTTCTTTCACAATATCAAAAAGTTGCTCAAAAGATATCTCTTTATTTTCGCCATCAAGAGTGATTATAAAAGTTTCATTCCAGAATTCTCGCGATAATCCAAGATTCTTAATTTCAGAAAACAATTTCTCACATTCTCTTCTTTCATATATTTCAATTAACTGATAATTCCCCACGAAAAGATTTTGATTATTCAATTGATTTTCTTCCATAAATTTTGACAACTGCTCATCTGAATAAAAGTAGTACTGATTACCATTAAGTTTTATTGAATAACTTGGAAGCGTACCAGATTTCGAATCAGCAGATGGAAAATATTTCTTAATGTCGATACCGCGTTTTTTCAACATCTTATCCAGCTCCATAAAACGTTTTGAAAATCTCGCAAGTTTTTTTACTTCTGAACCAGACAAAGGTTTTTTCAGAGAATTAACCTGCACAGTCAGTTTTTCGCTACCAAGATTCAAGAGTATTTCTTCCAACTCGGCTTCACTCTCAATGTACGCTTCTTTTTTTCCTTTCTTTATTTTGTACAGTGGTGGCTGTGCAATGTAGCAGTAGCCCTGTTTAATCAATTCAGGCATTTGCCTGAAAAAGAACGTCAACAGCAGTGTTCGTATGTGAGCACCATCAACATCAGCATCAGTCATTATAATAATTTTGTTATATCTGATTTTCGATATATCAAACTCATCACCATATCCAGCACCTATCGCACTAATTGTCATACGAATTTCGTTATTGCTCAGTACTTTATCAAGCCTTGCCTTTTCCGTATTTATAATTTTCCCTCTCAAAGGAAGAATCGCCTGAAAAGTTCTATCCCGACCCTGTTTTGCGCTGCCACCCGCAGAATCTCCTTCAACAATAAAAAGTTCTCTCAGTTTTGGGTCACGAATGGAACAATCAGCCAGTTTCCCGGGAAGTTCTCCTCCCTCAGCAAGTTTCTTCCTGGTCAGGTCTCTTGCCCGTCTGGCTGCTTCCCTCGACTTTAATGCAGTAATCGCCTTATTAAGGATATCTCTCGCAGCATCAGGATGCTCTTCGAGAAATGTATATATCTTGTCAAAAGTAATGCTCTCGACAAATGGTTTCACACTTGAATTACCAAGCTTCGTTTTCGTTTGACCTTCAAATTGGGGGTCAGGAATTTTCAAACTGACAACAGCAGTTAAACCCTCTCTCACGTCCTCACCACTGAGAGTAGTATTTGAATCAAGAATCTGATTTTTTTTACCATACTCATTGATACCCCTTGTCAAACCTGCCCTGAAGCCGGTCAGGTGTGTTCCTCCATCTCTCGTATTGACATTGTTCACAAATGAAAGGATTGTTTCATTATATCCATCATTATATTGAAACGCTACTTCAAGTTCCATATCGCCTTCTTCCTTCCTGAAATAATATGGGGGGGAAAACAATGCGACTTTGTTCTTATTGAGAAATTCAACAAATGAAACAAGCCCACCATCAAACTTAAAAATTTCACTTCTTGATTTTCTCTCATCCTCAAATTTGATTGTGAGCGAGGGGTTTAAAAAAGCCAGTTCCCTCAGTCTGCTCGCAAGGATGTTATCATCAAATTCAATTGTTTCGAAAATTTCACTATCAGGCTTAAATGTAACAGTCGTTCCAGTATCTTTCGTTTTTCCAACCACTGTAAGTGGTGAAACCGGTTTACCTCTTTCGTACTTCTGATGATAAATATTCCCTTCTCTCTTTATTTCAACCTCAAGCCATTCTGCAAGTGCATTGACAACAGAGACCCCAACACCATGCAATCCACCTGAAACCCTGTATGCTTTCCTATCGAATTTTCCACCAGCGTGAAGCATTGTCAGAACCACTTCTACTGCCGGTTTGTTTTCGGTCTTGTAAATATCAACAGGTATTCCTCTGCCATTATCAGCAACAGATACACTATTATCAAGATGTATCACAACTGAAATTTCTGTACAATATCCAGCCATTGCCTCATCAATACTATTATCGACAACCTCATATACAAGATGATGTAAACCAAAAACAGATGTATCACCGATGTACATCGCAGGTCTTTTTCTTACCGCATCAATCCCTCCAAGTACCTGAATTTTTGTCGCGTCGTATTTTGTTGTAACTTTTTCCTTTTCCATTAAAAACCTCCTATTTTTTCTAAAAAAAATTATAGCACTTTATTTGCGTAAAGTCAAGAAAAAATTGTATCTCTCAAATTTTCTAAAATTACGAAAAATCAATCACTTAAGGTTGGGTTATCCTGAAAAGTATCTTTCCATAAAAAAGTTTCTGCTGGCAGGTAAAAATCGAACCGGGCTATAATACATTGAAGAAATTTTCCTCAAATACAAATTGCGGTAATTGTTGAAAATAAAGTGATTTCCATTGACCAAATAGAATTTCGCACCCATAACTTCCACGTTTTTCACTGATAAACTTTGAAAATACATCGCAAACTTTTCAACATCTTTTTCATTGAGAGATACTATCAGGAAATCTTTTCCATCAAAGTTTCTAAAATCTGTAATATAATCATAATATCTTCCACTCCTCGACAGAGAGCCAAACAGCACAAAATCCTTCCTGCAATGATAAGATAGCACCGATGTTTCAGTGTAACCTGTGGATGCAGGAATTCTTCCATTTAAATTTTTTTCAATTATCTCGCACAGCTCTGAAGGACGCAGAAACATCACAATTTGTGGGTACTTTCTTAATCCTTTATATACCTCAACTGGTATCGCAAAAATGATAACGACAATAATCATCACGGTTAGAGAAAGATAAAAACAATGCCGCAGCGCTCTATCAAGAGCATCAAACGGCAAATGTGCAATAACAAGAAAGAAAAAAGGATAGAATGATGCCATCCAGTGTAATCCAACACTTTTTATCAATGAAATAAAAAGAAAGAAGAAAAATGGGGTTAAGAAAACAAAACAGAACAAATTCTTTTTTTTACACTCGTCCAGAAAACATCTGTTTTTATAAAATTTCACTGATAGATACGGTGTCATTAAAAAAATCTGTTCTAACAAATAAATAAAAACATTGAAAAAATTTAAAGTCATACCTTTATTTCTATAAAATAGGTTGAACATGATATTTAGCCAGCAATGAGTATAGTTCCAGAGAATGTTCACCGTAATAAGCGGCAAACTACCAATAAAAAATAAAAAAAATGTTTTCCATACATTCTTTTTCCCTGTAACCATACAAAAAATCAACAATGCCATACCGAATAAAACAGAAAAATATTTTGAAAGAAAAGCGCATCCAAAGAAAAATCCGGATAACACAGCATCAAATATTCTCAAAGTTTTCAGTGCTCTGTAGAAAAAAACACCCGAAAGAAATGTGAAAAGAATGAGAGGTACATCATTCACGCTCAGAACATTGAGAATACTGACAGGAGACAGAAGAAAAATAGAAGCACATAAAAATGCCCTGTTTCTATCCACTTCTTTTAATAAATTCACAATAATGACTGTCATCAAAGGAATAGCAATGAGCGGAAAAATACGGTAAATAAAAATGTCATTACCAAGAAAAGAAAATAACCACATCACCCAGCCAATCATTGGTGGATGTTCATAATATCCCCAGCTCAGATGTTTTGCCCAGACAATAAAATATGCCTCGTCTCCTGTAATTGGAACAATTTTTGCAAAAAGTATTCTTATACAGGTAGAAATACCAAGCACCCACAAAAAAGGTTTTTTTGTGTTCATGCGTATATTATATTGTTTTTTGTTTAATTTTGCAGGTTATGGAATTCCTGTATTATGCGTAATTCCCGCCTAATTCCTTTGCTTTGTTTTTTTTAAGGAAGCCCTGCTTGCCTTCCGCATCACAAGATTTATGGGAAGAAAAAACAATGATGTTTTGCTAAATCGAACTGTTCGTCTGAATATTGAGTTGTATGAGGATATTCTTCTTCTTGCATGATAATAACCTTCCTGTAATTGGTCGACACTCAATAGTTTCGGTTTAAACACGACTTCCCCGCAGGTATACTTTGCCCAATCTCGTTCAAATATTCTTCCCTGCTGGTCGAACTGTTTGTATAAACGCGTCCCCGGCAACGGAGTAAGGATGGAAAAACTCGCAAGTTCAATCTTATTCCGTTCAATAAAATCAATAGTCCTGTCAAAAACATCGATCCCATCTGAATCAAAACCAAATATAAAAGCACCAATAATACTTATTCCACTATCGTGAATTCGTTTGATTCCTTCCTCATATTCAGTGATACGGTTTATGCTTTTCCCGACCTGCTTCAAACTCTGTTCTGAAATAGATTCAAAACCTATGAAAAGCGCCTTGCATCCACTCTTTGCAGCCAGTTTCAACAGTTCTTTGTCTCTTGCTATTATGATGGATGCCTGTGAAAACCATCTCGCCTTCAAAGGAATTAATGCCTTGAAAAGTTCCCTGGCATGATCCGGACGGCCGGCAATATTATCATCAACAAAAAAAATGATAGCCCTGTTCTTTAACAGTTCAACCTCTCTCACTATATCCTGAACCGGTCTTGTCCGGTAAGTGCGACCAAAAAAATCAGAAACACTGCAGAAATCACAATTAAAAGGACATCCCCTTGTTGTCTGAACCATATCCATTTCTCTGTAAAATTTATTGCCATATAAAAGGTCTTTTCTTGGCAGGGGAAGTTTTGAAAGGTCCGGTCTCTCAGTTGAGGAATAAAATTTCTGCAAATTGCCGGAGCGAAAATCTTCCAATAATCTATCCATTACACCTTCTGCTTCTCCAATAACAACTGCGTCCGCATGAAGAGACGCTTCGTTGGGAAGAACAGAAGGATGTATCCCACCCATAATAACAGGAACTTTTCTTTTCCTGAATTCATCAGCAATTTCATACGCCCTGGGAGCAGTGGATGTAATAGTTGTAATACCAACCATATCAACTTTCTCATCAAAATCTATTTCATCAAGACTATCGTTGATTATCTTAATGTCTGTATCAGATGGAAATAAAGCGGCGACTGTTGTTAAACTTAATCTTGAAAATTGAACCGCTCTGTCCCTTTTTGTGACAGATGCCACCGGCGATCTGGGCGAAATTAAATTGACTCGCATGTTAAAAATATTATCATACCCTGCGACCAATCTGTCAACAAAATAAGATGTGTCAGAACCAATATTAAGTATATTTTGAAAACGTGTTTATTGTTGTAAAATACCTTTATATAAAGAAAGATCTATTATCATAGGCACAGAAAAATTTGGATTAAATATACACAGAAAAAACAGGGGGAACGATGGAAAAGAAAATTAAAGTGGGGATTATCGGAGCAGGGGGGCGAGCACACTTCCAGACCAAGGCCATCATTGAAACAGGCATTGGAGAACCTGTGATTGTTTACTCACCTTTTGAAGAAGAAGCCAGAAAATTTTCAGAAAAATTTGAAATTGAATATACGTCCTCTCTTGAAGACATTTTCAAAAACCCAGAACTTATGGCAACGACAATCTCAACCCCGAATACAACACACTACCTGATCGCAAAAAAATGCCTTGAAAACAATAAACATGTCCTTGTTGAATATCCTCCAACCCTGAATATTCAGGAACTTGATCATCTAATAAATATCGCCAGAAATAGAAACCTCGTTTACTGGGTCAGTCTTACTCAAATACTGGAAAATCCATTTTATACAATCAAAAAAAATATCAATTCCATTGGACAGTTGATTTTTTCTTATTACACATACGTTTCGTCTTTTCTTGGTGGATGGTACGCTGATCCTGAACTTTGTGGTCCACTTTATGCCGCACAGCATTTTCATTTCGTGAGTCAGCTGCTTGAACTGGAACACGATGCTGAATCTGTCTGCGCATTTGAAAATATCAAATACAGCAACGATAATAAAAAAATGGTTTCCACTTCATCAATAATGGTTTTGAAATTTCCATCAGGGCACATCGCAAACATTGAATTCGCCATGGGTATCAAAAATGCCAGAGATTTTAAAATCAAATTCGTAGGAGAAAATGGGATACTTTACTTTGATGGGAATAAACTGAATTTTGAAACAAAAGAAACTGGAAAAAAAGAATTAAAAACCGAAGAAAGCAATTCCAGTATTGACACAGCAAATTTTTTGAAAAATGTTGCAGACAGGCACATGAATATTGAAACAGCGATAAAGGCAAGAAAAATATTAAAAACCTGTTTGTGCGCAGAGATGTCAGCAAAAGAAAAAAGAATTGTAAAAGTAGAAAAATCTGAATGAAAACAAGGGACATGCCAATAAGGACATAAAACACACAACAACGAAAGGGGGAGGAAATGAAAAGAAATAATGCAGCCCTCACGACCATAGAACTTCTCACTCTTATTGCCTTCGTCTCCCTGGGCAGCAGTGTCTTTTTTCCTGAAATTGCAAGGATAAAAGAAAAAACAAATCAGGCATTATGCGTGACCAACCTCAAACAATGTTATATGGCTCATATGATGTATGCCGCTGATTTCAATGATTATCTGGTCCCAAATGAAAATCCAAAACAACCCGACTACCCAAGGGTATGGACAACAGTGCTGATGGGATATTACAAATACATCACTGATAAAAAAATCATTCATTGTCCTTCAGTTGAACCTCAGGCAGCGTCTATCAGTTTCTGTTATGGAAGCTGGGCAAGAAACTTTGAGAAGATTAACCAGTTACCTGAAAAATACAAAAAAGCGCCAAAAAATATTATCCTTCTTGCGGACACCTGGGCGACCAATATAAAAAAGGAAATGTGGTTTTTTGAACCAGACGGTGGGAGAAATTATATGGTGCACTGCCGTCATAATAAAAAGGCAAACATCCTTTTTCTTGATGGGCATGTGGAAGCAGTGAGCTCTGATATAATACCTAAGGAAGGATATGCTCCTTTTACACCTGTTTTTCTTGCGCCCCAGTAAATTGACCTGAAGAAATTTTCTTCAAGTCACTGAACATGAATGCATGGGTTTTTGTAACAGGGGGATACGCAATCTGTTCATAAAGCATCATACACGGAAAAACAGTATCATTGCCATATTTTTCGTTAATTGCATCCATTGCCTTCAACATTCTTTCCCTTTTTTCATCTCTGAAAAGATTCATCTGATACCTTTTGTGAATCCCGGAAACACTTACGCCAAGAAGCCGTATTTTTTTCATAATAGATTCTGTGAATATAAGGGAACTGGCATACCTGAATATTGTCTGATCGTCATTAAACCAGAAAGGATAAGTTTTTCTTTTTGAACATGCTGTAAAATCACTGTATCTTACAGCCACAGTAACAACATTACCATAATAACTTTCCTGTCTCATTCTCATTCCAACCTGGTGAGAAAGTCTGCACAGTACACTTAAAATAATATTAATATCATCTGTATCATTTCTAAGAGTATAGGAATGCCCGAAAGACTTTGGTTCTGGAGATTGAATTCTTACCTTTGTTTCACCCATACCATGACACAGATACCATACTTGTTCACCTCTTACACCAAATTTTTTCTTCAGCAAACTCAATGGAATTTTTTCAATCTGTCCACAAAATTCAATTCCCATTAAATTCAATTGCTCTGCCATTTTAGGACCAATACCCGGTACCTTCTCCACAGGTAATGTTTTCATAAATTCTCTGATTTCACTCTCGTTTACTATCATGATTCCATCTGGCTTACATAAATCAGAAGCAATTTTTGCAACAGTTTTATTGCAGGAAATTCCAATAGAACAGGTAAGAGATGTTTCTTTATTAATTGCATTTTTGATAGAAAGTCCAAGTCTCATTAAATTTTCATGGCGCATGTTCTCTGGATTTATCTCAAGAAATCCTTCATCTATTGAATAGAGTTCAACCTTTTCTGTAAAAGTTTTCAAAACATTAAAAATTCTTTGTGATGTATCGATATATTTTTCAGGATTACCCCTCACAATGATTGCCCCCGGGCACATATTTAATCCTTCAACAATACTCATTCCTGATTTCACACCATATTTTTTTGCTTCATAGGAACATGCCGCAATCACAGAATCTCTTGCGGTATTGCCTGAAACAAAAACAGGTTTCCCTCTAAGAAAAGGGTTAAATGTTTGTTCCACTGATGCGAAAAATGCATCCATATCAACATGAATAATCATGTTATCCATCCATATGAATTCTATCAAGTTTCCATTGAAGTTTCACAGGGTCAAAATGAATTTCCCAGATCGCATCGTTAGAAGAAACCGCAAAATGAAATACTGGATATATCCCATTTTTTGTCATCCATTGATAGGTAATGTTTTCTACTGGAATAATTCTACTATTCCAGAACAGTGAAATAATTTTTACTGTACCTTTGCCAACAATCAGTTTCACCTTTATCGGTTCGTTAACATCTGTAATCATTTACATCCTCCGGAACACTCCTATTACTTTTCCAATAATCACATTTTCTTTTACTTCTACGGGTTGATAAGAAGGATTTGCCGGTATCAGATAAATTTTATTTTTTATTTTTTTAAAATATTTGACAGTGGCTTCCTCACCCACAACAGCAGCAATAATATCTCCATTATGAACAGGCGCATCCTTTTTCACAATCACATAATCACCATTATAAATATGCGCCTGCTCCATACTATCTCCTGAAACTTTGAGAGCAAAAACATTTTCAGTATCACTAAAAGAAAATAGGGTTTCTTCAAAAAAATCTTCAATCATAAGAGGTTTGCCTGCTGCAATTTTCCCAACCACAGGAATTCCGGAAAACTGTGGCAAAAATTTTATTCTCAATGCCCTGGCTCTACCGAAATCTTTAGTTAGATAACCTTTGTTTATTAAACTACGAATATGGCATGTTACTGCATTTGGACTTTTAAACCCAAAAAATATGCGAATATCCTGAATCGAAGGCGCGTAGCCATATTGTTTCATAAATCGAGCAATAAATTTTAAAATTTCTGATTGACGTACTGTTAACTTTCTCATTTTTCATCCCCAGAAGTATTATACTGTATATTTATACAGTAGTCAAGACATTATCATTTCATCAAATATCTTCTGATAGTGATTATTTCTGAACTAATTGTTGCTCCTGCATTGCTCCGCAGCACTGCTTGAAAAACTCAAAAATTTCTCTCGTGGCTTTTCTTGGGCCTCTCACAATAATACGTGCACTTTCTGTGGCAAGTCTCTCGCGAATGTCAGGGATAGCCATTGCCATTTCAAGAGGACTTTTTAAATCATATCGTTTTCTATTAAAATAAAGGTCTATATTTGCCGAATATTTTGCCGCTATCTGTGTAACAGACATTACTGGACGGAGATGAAAATCCTCAATTCGATATGGTGAAATTACAAATGCTACACTTTCAAGAACATACTCATCAGGGTCAGTCCCAAGATTTTTAAATATTTCCTCAGCAAGAACCTTGCCGGATTTTGCAAAATAAAAAACAAAGGGAAGAATAAACGATTTAACACCCTTTTTAATATCATGAAAATGAACTTTTCTTAAGCCCGGCTTGTGTTCTGAAATTTTCGTTAATCGTTCAGTATGCCTTTCATAGAAATGTATCAAAGAACGCGCAATTTCAAGAAGATGTAAATTAACAGAAATATGCCCTCTCAATGAATTCAGAATTGTTAGTCGCCTGGCAATATCTGTATTTCCTATATAGGTATCATACGTTGATTGTAACCTGTGATAGCCCGAGCGAAAATTTTCAAGGGTTTCTTCTGTAATAATTGCTTCCATCTCCTTTGAATTTGAAAACATTTCAAGGTCCTGTCCAAGGTCAAGAAATTTAAGAAGAAAACCAATGAGTCGGTCACGGTCTCCGATATCCTGCTGTTCAAGTTCAATATCCGAAGGAAGCATCTTTCTATAAGGTATTACAAAATTAACAAAATCGGCACTCACTTCATTTTTTTTCGTACAAATCCCGAGAGATTCTCCTTCGGTAATAATCTCAGATCCGAAAATTGTTAGAGTGTCCAGCAAGAAAGATAGATTTTTTCTTAATCTCTCAAGAAAATCTTTTTCCTTATCTGGTGGTAAATTAAGTTCATAAAAATCGTATCTTGAAAGAATATGGAGATTTTGAAAAATTGCCTGGGTAAACCATCTAATCGCAGCAATCAGTTCTCTGAAATAAAAAAAGGTCCTGTTGTTAGCAGCACCGTGGTCGTCGAGAAAACTTTCAATTCTATCGCTTTCCTTGGTAAATGTTACAAAAAATTCTTTACCGCATGTATCTTTATGTTCAATAAAGTATTTCACTATTTCAAAAAAATTCGAAGTAATTTCCCTCAATCTGGGAATGAAAACTTTCTCTATCTCCCTTTTTGTCATTATTTCTTCAAGAGCTCTTGAAGATTTTTTAGAAGTTTTCATAGAAAAACCCTATAAAATAAAATTGTGGAGGTAATCGGATTCGAACCGACAACCTTCCGCGTGCAAGGCGGACGCTCTCCCATTGAGCTATACCCCCTGGCTAATATTATAACTCATTTTCACTTTGCAGTAAACAAAAAATGATCTGGATTTAAAATTTCCATTGAAAACGATTATAATAAAAAAGATGCGGGGCAAATAAAAAACAAATCACATGAATATCTTTCTGATTAACTCTTATGACATATTCGGTGGTGCGGAAAAAATCGCATACGCACTTACTCAAACTTACCATCAGATGGGCCATCGCGTACGACTTATCGTGGCACATAAATTTTCTGAAAATCCTAAAGTTATTGGAATGCAATATGATAAAACGCCGTCTTTACATTCAAAAATTTTCAAAAAAATCAATCAACAATATTCAAAACAGGACATCTGGAAGAAAATTTTCAAGCACCTTGAGCAACCTGGCGGACTATTAAAGATATTCACAGGCATAGAAAAATACGGCAATATAAACATTGAAACCATCATTGATATGGTTGGTTTTAAACCGGATATAGTCCACTTTCACAATGTCCGGACATATCCTTTCGGTCCCTTATTGATTGATTCTGCGGCAATGAAATTCCCAATCGTTATTACACTTCATGACCTCTGGCTTTTAACAGGAAAATGTATACAACCAGGACACTGTAATGAATGGAAAAATCAATGTAGAAATTGTCCGGAGGCATGGTTTCCTTCTTTTATCACAAAACTTGGGATATCAAAAAATTTCAAAGAAAAAATGCAATGGATTTCTCAATCAAAACCCTATATCTGTACACCATCACAATGGCTGATGAACTATGTCAAAAACTCTTTCATCAGTGAAGTGGCCACAGGATTAAAAGTGATTCCCAATGGAATAAACCTTTCAATTTTCACTCCCTGCGACAAACTCGCAGCGAGAAAAAAACTTGGACTACCTGAAAACATCAGTATTATTCTTAATGTCGGAAAGGAACTGAAAACGAATAGATATAAAAATTTCAGAACTTTTAGAAAAATTGTAATGACGATGGGAAAAATTTCTACCCAAAAACCATTATTATTTCTGTGCTTAGGAGATTCAGGACATTCAGAATTTTATCACAATGCAGAAATTAGATTCATACCATTTATAAACAACGATGTAGTTGTTGCTGATTATTACAGAGCAGCAGATGTATATGTGAGCACTGCAACATTTGAAACATGGGGACTTACAATTTCAGAAGCCATGGCATGTGGTACTCCAGTTGTTGCATTTGCAAGTGGTGGCATCACAGAACAGATGACGGATGGTAAAACAGGATTCCTTGTGAGCCCGGATGAGCCAATAAAGATGGCAGAGATCATTGCCACGCTCCTTAAAAATAACCAATTACATAAAACGATATCTGAAAATGCGTTAAAGTATGCGAAAGACCATTTTAATATTAGAAATACAGCCACACAATATCTCGAAGTGTACAATATCTTATTAAACAAAAAAATCAATGAACATAGTAAAAATAGGCATTGAAGCACATGCCATTGGAATGAAACAGGGGGGAAATGAAAGATATGTGGAAGGACTTTTGAAAGGACTCTCTGAACTGAGTTTCTCAAATTTAAGATTTGTGGTTTTTTTAAACCATACAGCAGATATTCCTTCATTTTTGGAAGGGCATCCGTGTTTTGAATTTGAAAGAATTTCCTTGTCTCCAATCAAACGATTGATGCTTGACCTGCCATTGAAAGTAAGTAAAACAAGGATTAATATTTTGCATAGCCAGTATCACATTCCACCTTTTATTCGTATCCCATCAGTAATTACATTACACGATGTTTCTTATCTTACGCATCCTGAATTTTTTCCTTTTTCGGAACTGATAAAGATGAAACTCCTTATGCCGTACTCAATAAAAAAAGCAAAAAAAATTATCACAGTTTCTAATTTTTCAAAAATGGAAATTCTTGAAAAATACGGTGATATTGATGAAAAAATCTGTACGATTCATAATGGAGTTGATGAACAATTTAAGCCAGCTGCTGAAGCAGAAATATTAAAAGTACTTGCAAAGCATAAAATTTCCCGGCCATATATCCTTAGCGTTTCAAATCTTCAACCAAGAAAAAATCTTCATGGTTTGATCAAGGCATTTTCCATGATACTGAAAAAAAATAAAGATTTTCCGTGTTCACTCGTGATCACAGGAAGAAAGTTATGGTTATATGATGAAATTTTTTCTGCAATAGAGCCAGCGACAAAAGAAAAAATTTACTTTACTGACTATGTTGAAAACAATGACCTTATTGCTCTTTACAGCGGCGCTGAAATGCTGGTTTATCCGTCGTTTTATGAAGGATTCGGCCTTCCTGTTCTGGAAGCAATGGCATGCGGTTGCCCAGTAATCGCATCCTGTAAGTCTTCTTTACCAGAGGTTGTTGGAAATGCTGGTATTCTGGTCGACCCATATAACCAACAGGAATTATCCCTGGCAATATTAACATTACATCAGGATAAAAATCTTCAGAAAGAATTAAAGAAAAAAGGCGTAAAACAGGTAAGAAAATTTTCATGGATTGAATGCGCAAAAAAAACAGTTGAAGTATACAAAAATATCGTTTCCCTGTTATAATTAAAAAATGAAAATCGCTATACTTGGAATAAGAGGTATACCAGCCAGATACGGTGGCTTCGAAACCTGCGCTGAAAAAATTGCAGAGTATCTTGGTAAAAAGGGACACAGGATTTTTGTGCCATGCCGTAAATATCTTTATCCTGATATGCCTTCGCCCGGTAACAATATACAAGTTTGTTTTTCATTTTGCATCAGGGGCAAAGTCACAGAAACATTTTCTCACACTTTTTTCAGCATGCTAAAAACAATTATGTGGTCACCAGATGTAATACTTTTATTCAATTCAGCCAATAGTCCCCTTGCAATTATCGGAAAAATTTATGGAAAGAAAATCGTCATCAATGTCGATGGGCTTGAATGGAAAAGGCAAAAATGGGGATTTTGCGGGAAAACCTATTTTAAGTTTGCTTCCTATTTCTCCACCATTATCGCTGATTCTATTGTGGCTGACTCTCATAAAATTGCCGAATTTTATTATTCCAGATTCCGCAGGAAATGTGTTTACATACCATATGGTGCAGATATTTTTTATTCCAGGTCACCTGAAATCATAAAAACATTCGGATTGAAACCAAAAACATATTTTTTTAATGGAAGTCGGCTTGAGCCAGAAAATAACCAGGAACTGATGATAAAAGAATTTCAATCAACAAGGAGTGACAATGTCCTGGTACTTGCCGGTGATATCAGAAAAAAGAATGCCTACATAAAAAATCTTCTCAATCTTGCTTCGCAGCAGATAAAATTTATCGGAACTGTGTATGAAAAAGAGACATATTTAGAACTGCAGGCAAATTCACTTGCATACATTCATGGAAATGAGGTCGGTGGTACCAATCCTGCACTACTATCTGCTATGGGTTGTGGAGCACTAATTTTTGCCTTTGACGTGCCTTTTAATAGGGAAGTACTTGGTGATTGTGGGCTTTATTTCACAAAAAAGCCTGGGTCTCTGGCGAATTTAATAAAACAAACCATCGAGAATCCAGAAAAATTTTCTACGCTCAGAGAAAAGGCACGAGAAAGAGTAAGACAATTTTATAGATGGGATGACGTTACCAGTAAATATGAACAATTATTACTTGCTGTAGGAAACAATGGATAGAAAAATTTTTATTCTTCTTGATTTTATCGTGGTAGTGATAAGTATGTTGCTTGGATATGCAATAAGATTTTCGTGCAATATTTTCCCGGATAAAGGTATTGCTCCCATTGCACCATATATCAACATATCAATTTTTGCAGCAATGGTCTGGATTGTAATGTTCAATGTCAATAGCATTTATAAAGAACGGAAATTTATCAATTTATGCTTCGAACTCAGTAAAATTATCCAGAGCAGTTTCTACTCGGCTTTTATTATCAGTGCCACTACTTTTTTTTATAGAGGATTTTATTATTCAAGAATTGCTGTCGTGCTTGGCATCATTATTTCCTTTTTTCTTCTTTCTCTGATACACCTCATAATGGACGCTATCTTATCAAAAGAAGACGTCGTGTTTTGTTTCATTGGAAACGACAGAGACATGGCCCCACTTGTAAAAAGAGTAAAACTCCATGGGTTTCCCAAAAGTAAAATCATGTTCTGCCAGTTTGAGAAACTACAATGTTTCCTCCGGAATTCAGAAAAGCCAGACAATGTTCGTGTCATTATTTGTCTTGATAACTTTCAAGAAATCCAGCAAATATCACAGACATGTAGTAAATTCGGGATTCAATACTATATTTATCCAAAAACATCCAGAATTTTTCTCAGCGGCGGGAGAATAGAAGCAATTTTTGGAATCCCTGTGATTACCACGGATATTTTGCCGCTGGAGCTCTGGCATAATAAGGTGATAAAAAGATTTTTTGACATTTTGCTCAGTATGTTATTTCTGACCATGACCATGCCTTTTCTTTTTCTAATCGCAGTTATTATAAAATTCAGTTCTGATGGACCAGTGTTGTTCGCTCAAGAAAGAATAGGATACAGAAATAAAAAATTCAAAATTTTTAAACTTAGGACAATGGTAAAAGGTGCAGAAAATATTCTTCCGTATACTCTTGATCATGATTCAAGAATCACAAGAATTGGTTCATTACTGAGAAGGTTTAACATCGATGAACTTCCACAGTTGTTTAATGTACTAAAATCAGATATGAGCATTGTAGGACCCAGACCCTTATCAGTGGAAGACAGATTATTTTTCTCAATTCCTGGATTTTATGAACGAATGAAAATTCCACCAGGAATTACAGGATGGGCTCAGATTCATGGTCTAAAAGGAGGTCAGGTAGAACCTGAGGAAAGATTCAGATATGACCTGTATTATGCAGAAAACTGGAACATATGGCTTGATTTTGCTATAATAATATTTACTATTTTCTTGTTTTTCAATAACAAAATCAAATAACGTAAAAGGATACGATGTCAAAAAAGAAAAAAGAGCAGAAAATTATCAGTCAAATAGAAAAAAAGGATGAAGAAACACTGGGATTTAAAGCACTGGTAATCATGGTATCCATATTATTCTTTGGAATTGCACCTCTTTTGAATTTTAAACCGGCCTATGATTACACCATAATAAAAGATGTACTTGGTGCATTATCTGTAGCGATCTTTGCTGCAGCACTGTTTTTAAAAAGAGATATTATTTCTTTTGATTTTACGGGATTTTTTACAGGCACTTTATTTTTTACATTCATACTTGTAGGTTGTTTTTATGCTCCTGTAAAATACGGAGCAGCTCAGGTCCTTGAAAACTACCTTCTGTACTATCTATTGTTTATCATGGGCCTATTATGGAAATGGGATAAAAGAGATGCCTTTATATGGGCATCAGCAATGATCATTGCCTCTATTACTGCGTTTGTTCAATATCCCAAAACTCATTATCCTATTTCCACTTTCGGAAATCCGAATTTTTTTGCCGGACATTTATTAATGCCCCTATTTCTCAGTATTTATTTTTTCAAAAAAGAATATCATACTATAGCAATCCCTTATTTCATTATCACACTGGCTGCCCTGATTCTTACAAAATCAAGAGCATCGCTTTTTGCAGTGCTGGCCGGTTGTTCGTTCGCCTCATTTTTACTTTTACAAAGACACAGAATCCCGTGGTTAAAATATGCTGGTTTTTTATTTGTAATTTTTGTTACAGTCATATTATGGAACAAAATTCTGGTTCAATTTCGACAGGATATTAGATATTACATATGGCGTGGCACATGGAACCTGATCAAGCAGCATATGATAACCGGGTGGGGAACAGGTAATTTCATTTTCTACTATCCATATTTTCGTTTTAGAGAATACTTTCTCAGACCACAAGCAACTCCAATTACCAATCATCCCCACTGTCAATATCTTGAAATATGGTCTGAAAATGGTGTTATCGGACTTGCGCTTTTTCTTCTTGTAATAGGAATGGCAATCTACCATGGAATGAAAGCAAAAGATGAAGAATCAAAAAATATTTTTCTTTTTGCATCAACTGGAATAATTGCTGTGCTTATTGATAATATCCTTTCTACCAACATGACAAACACTTCTACTGCGATGTATTTCTGGTTCCTTCTTGGATTATGTTTTGGTTCGAAAAACTTAAATACTGTTGTAGTATCTAGCTCTTACAAAAAAATCGCTGCAGGAGTCATAATGATGTCTTCGATTATTCTTGCGGGGTGGAAAACCTTTTACAGAATGATTCCAGAGGTTTATTTAAAAAGGGCAATAACCGCAAGAGAAGCAAATGATTTCCTCTCAGCTATTGAAAATTATAAAAAAGTGTGTAAAATAAATCCTAATAATGTGGTCGCGCTCTATAAAATGGCTTATGCATACGGACAGATTGGAGACATAAAAAACGCCGAGGAAGTATATTTAAAAATTAACAATAACCTTTTCCCACATTTTGCAAAAACAGATGCTAATCTTGGTACACTTTATATGCAAAAACAAAACTTTGAGAAGGCGAAATTCTATTATGAAAAAGCGCTATGGTTCAATCCATACGACGTGGAAGTATTACTTCAAATGGCTTCTATCAAAATATTTCATGATAAGGATATCGAAGGCGCTCGAGAATACCTAAAAAAAGTCATGTCAATAAATCCAGAACATGAGTACGTACAATATTTATTGAAAAATATACCTGAATTGAAAAACTTGGATACAAGCGAAACCAAAAACAGATAAAAAGGAGTATAAATGAAGTGTGAAATATGTGGTAAGAGTCCTAAAACAGGCAATAATGTCAGCCATTCAAATGTAAAAACAAAAAGAACATGGAAACCTAATGTTCAGAAGTTACTTGTTGAATACCAGGGAAAAATAAAACGACTGGCTATATGCACACAATGTCTGAAGTCAGGAAAAGTAAAAAGACCTCAAAAAGTTTCTGAATAACTTTTTATGTCAAGCCAGGGGATGTAAAGCCCTTCTGACTTTCTCAAATGCGGCACATAGGTTATTGAGATAGAACCTTTTGGCATCCTAAAACCTTTTGAAAAGTGTGCCTCAAACATTCTATTACCTTGCTCAACCCACGCAATTGTTTTATTGTTCATACATCTGGTAATTTTTAAACATTCAACAGGATATGAAGTAAAAAGCACTGGCGGATTTCCAGGACCAAATGGTTTTAATTGCTGAATGACTTCAAATGTAGAAATCGTAAGTATTTCAAAATTTACTTCCAACGGTTTCACAGCTTGATTTGAAGAAATATCATGAAGTTTTAATTGTCGCCAGGCATGCTTCAGCTCATTCAGAAAATCAATTTTCATTTTGAAGCCAACAGCGTTTCTATGACCACCAAAGGAAATGAAAATATCTTCAAAGTTTTTGAAAAAGTCATAAAGGTCTATTCTATCATAACCACGAGCAGATCCCTGGAGAGTATTTCCATGCCTGATCGCCACAAGAGCAGGAAGTTGAAATTTTTCACTTATTCGCGCTGCGAATGTACCAGAAAAAGATACTGGCATGTTTTCGAATATCAAAAAGGGAGGGCCTTCAGGATTTTTTAATTTTTCTATAGTACCTAAAAATCTTCTTAAAATTTTTTGTTTTTCTTTCTCAAAAAATTCGATTTCTTCAAAAACAGTTTGAATTTCTTCCTCTCTGGTTGCTGTCAAAACTTTTAAGGTAAGTTCAGGTCTTCCAAATCTGCCAGGTGTATTCAATTTTGGATTTAAGTAATGCGTTATTGACTCAACATCACTGTTTTTCCCTGGCATATAAAAAAATTCCCTGAATATCTCGATACCTGGAATGCTTGTATTTTCCAGTTCATTCAAACCAATTTTCACGATCTTTCGATTTTCTCCGGTTAGCAATCCATAATCACTGAGTGTTCCAATTGTAGCAAGTTCAATGCTTGGCAGAAAGATTTCATCAGGGAAAAAGGGAGAAAACCCCTTAAAAGCTTGAACCATTTTAAAAGCGAGCCCTGAAGCAGTCAACACATCAAAATCAGAATCCTTTCTGCCAAGTGAAGGATTGATAATAGCCACGCATTTTAAATTTTTTGACATTTTTCCTTTATGGTGGTCAATGATAATGAGTGGAAAATTTAATTGTTCACAGTATTCAATGAGCTCAGTTGAGGTTGTGCCAGTATCAATCGTAATCAATAATTCATAACCGAGTGCTCTCAATTTATCAATAAAATCTGGTTCAATTTCATAATCCTCAAGCCTGTGAGTGAGTTTGATATCAAAGGAAATTTTCATCTTTTTAAACAAACTTACAAACATGGAAGCACCAGCAATTCCATCTACATCACCATCTGCATATAAAAAAATACCTTTTTTTGAATAAATTGCTTGTTCAAGTATTTTGCAAGCCTTCTCCATATCGCAGATTGAAAACGGGTCTGCAAGAGAATAGATGTGTGGATTTAAGAACTCCTGTATTTGCTTCTGGGTTTTTATGCCCCTCTGATACAGGATACTGAAAAGAAAAGATGGTAAATTTCCGATCAAAGCATCATCACTCATTTTCTATCATTTTTTTAATCTCATCTATAGAAAGATCCGAAGGTTTAATACCTTCAAACTTGTTTTCTCCAATCACCAGCGCTGGTATTTTCGTAAGTCCCATCAAAGTAAATTCAGCCAGATTCTCAGGGTTTTCCGTATCAAAATATGTAAATGGAATATTAAAATTTTCAAGTTTCTTTTTCCACCCCTGACATAAGCCACAGTTCTGTTTCCCAAAAAGTAAAATATTCTTACCCATATCGACCCCCATAGTTCAATACTTATTTATCTGTTTTTCCAGCGTACCTGATAGCGATAGATGCTTCTTCAAGCATGGCCCTGGCAAGTTTATCAGGGTAACCCTCAAAAATTACTAGTTCCTTTATACCAGCATTAATAATCATCTTCGCACATACTGAACATGGATGACAGGTAACATAAAGTACACTGTCTTTTATGCTCACACCATGATACGCTGCCTGAATAATCGCATTCTGTTCAGCATGAAGGCCCCTGCATAATTCGTGACGTTCTCCTGATGGTATACCAAGTTTTTCTCTAAGGCAACCTACTTTTTCACAGTGCGTCACACCAGAAGGTGCCCCATTGTATCCGGTAGCAAGAATTCTTTTATCCTTGACCAGAACCGCACCAACCTTTCTCCTAAGACAGGTTGACCTTTCGCTTACAATGTGCGCAATCTTCATAAAATATTCATCCCATAAGGGTCTTGAATTTTTTTTCATTATTATTCGGGGTAAATAGGAAATTGTGAAGCGAATTTTTTTACCTGTTTTCTAACAACGGCTAACTGATCAAAGTCATCTGCATAATGCAATGCTTCATCTATGAATTCAATAATTTTTTCAATATCATTTTTCTTCATTCCTCTTGTAGTAATTGCAGCTGTCCCTATACGAATACCGCTTGCAATATTCGGAGGTAGTGGGTCATAAGGTATTGCATTCCGATTCACAGTAATGCCCGCTGCGCCAAGAGCTCTTTGAGCAGCTTCGCCTGTTATCTTCTTATTGCGAAGGTCAATAAGTATTAAATGATTATCAGTGCCACCGGTAACAAGACGAAAATTTCTTTCAATCAATCCCCTGGCCATCAAAGAACAATTTTCAAGCACCTGCTTCTGATAGACGTGGAATTTTCTGTTCATCGCTTCCTTAAACGCAACTGCCTTTCCAGCAATTACATGCACCAAGGGACCTCCCTGTATTCCAGGAAATACTGTTTTATCAATCATCTGAGCAAATGCCTTCTTGCATAAAATAAATCCACCCCTCGGTCCTCTAAGGGTTTTATGCGTGGTTCCTGTTACAAATTCTGCATAGTCAACCGGCGAAGGATGCAAACCCGCAGCAATGATTCCTGCAATATGTGCAATATCAGCACAAAGATATGCTCCAACACTTTTCGCAATTTCAGAAAATTTCTTAAAGTCAATAGTCCTTGGATAAGCGCTCGCCCCACAAATGATTAATTTTGGCTTCACGTTTTCAGCAATTTTCAAAATTTCATCATAGTTAAGTTGTTCTGTTTCCCTGTCAACGCCGTAATAAAACGGTCTGAATATCATTCCTGAAAAATTCACCTTTGTACCATGAGTAAGATGGCCACCCGCGGCAAGGTCCATGCCAAGTATCACATCCCCTGGTTTTAATGTAGCAAGATAAACAGCCATATTCGCCTGACTTCCTGCATGAGGTTGAACATTTGCATGTTCTGCATTAAAAAGTTTTTTCAGCCGCTCTATAGCAATACTTTCAATCTTATCAACATTTTCACAACCGTCATAGTACCTTTTTCCAGGAAATCCCTCTGCATATTTGTTTGTCAAAATTGAACCAACCACCGTGAGAACTGATTTACTAACATAGTTCTCAGAGGCAATAAGATTAATAGTTTCTCGTTGTCTCTGTATCTCACGTTTTATTAGTATTGCAATATCCGCGTCAATATTTCTGAGCATTTTTTATATCCTCTTCCCTGATATACGAAAAATCCCCAAATTTGAGAAAAATATCATTAAATTTTTTCAACAGAGCGAGACGATTATTCCTCAAATCTTCCCGGAGACACATGACAAGAACACTATCAAAGAAATTGTCCACTGGTGTTTTTAAATCTGATAAAATTTTCAGAAAATCATCATATTTCCCTTGCTGAAGCAATGCTTCAGATTCTTTCGCATAATTGTTATAAAGATCAGCAAGAATTCGTTCACCGGGTTCCTCAATCAAATCCTGATTAAAATCAGGAATCTGAATTTTTCTCTCTTCTGCTTGTTTCAGAATATTAGCGATGCGGGTGACCGGAATTAATATCTGCTCTGCATCATGATAAATTCTAATAAATTTTTTCAAGGCGTCCAGTTTCTTCCTCACTTTAAGAAAATTCATACCATCGACTGCCAGAACACTTTTCCGTAACCCCCTCGAAAAAGTTTCGGATTCAAGATGGGATTCATACCTCTGCAAAAGAAATTCATCAATCTTTGAAGCTACTGAAATTTTTTCATCTGAAGGAATATCGTAATATTCAAGAACATGTCTAACCATCCTGCGATAATCATATTCGAAGTCAGATTTGTAAATTAACTGAAAAAGTCCACTGGTGAGTCTTTTCAAACCATACGGATCTTCTGACCCGGAAACATCCACACCCGCGGATATGAATGCAACGATATAATCAATCCTGTCTATAATTCCAAGAAGAACGCTGCATAATCCCTTAGGAAGTTTATCTCCAGGAAACGTCGGAAGCATATATTCTGAAAGTGTAGTGCATACATCGTCACTTTCCCCGGAAAGTTTTGCATACACTGCTCCCATAATCCCATGTAAATCTGGAAATTCTCTTACCATTTCTGAAGCAAGGTCGTACTTGCAAAGTTCAGCTGCCCGAATCAAGGTTTTTTTCTGTTGTTCTTCCAATCCAACTACCTCAGAAAAATCAATAGCGAGCATCTTTAACCTCTCAACCCTTTTTGCAACAGAACCCCACTTCTGGTGAAAAACAATCCTATTCAGTTTTTCCTTAAATTCATCAAAAGGGACAGATATATCAGAATTGTAGAAAAACTGGGCATCAAGAATTCTTGTTCTCAAAAGATTTTCATAATTTACCCTCACATCTTCATTATCATTACCGTCGCTGACAATAAAAAATTCTTTTTGCAATTGCCCATCAACGAAAATTGGAATACCCTTTGCCTTTGATATAAGAACCCTCAAAACCTCTTCTGGAAGATTACAGCTGACAGAAGGAAAATTGCATCTTATTACGCGTGGATATTCAACAAGATTTACCACGTCGTTAACCGTAGACTCATCAATACTCTCATCCTTTTTGAGGCATGATGAAATAAGTTTGAGTATGAATTGTTGCCTTAAATCTCTGTCCAGTAAAACAAAAGATTTCTGAATTTTATCAAAATAATCTTTCCAGTTTAAAATCCTTATTTTGTTCGGGCACAAAATTCTATGTCCATAAGTATAATTTGAACTTTTGATACCACCGAAATTGATATTCAAAGTTCGACTTCCAAACATCGCGAGTATCCATCGAACAGGTCTATAAAATATTTCTTGTGATTCATTCCATCTCATTCCTTTCGGGATGTCAATTTTTCTGAGTACGCGAACAAGAATATCTGGAATGATGTCCTTTGTAGCAATACCTGGTATCGTTTTTGTCACACATATAACCTTTTTCCCATTGATATTCTTAACTTTTAAGGATGAAACATCCACCCCATGTGCTTTTGCAAAACCACCAGCAGCAACAGTAGGATGCCCGTGTTTATCAAAAGCGTCTTCATACCGCGGACCTGTAATTTCTTTGTGTTCAGGAGCAATTTTTAAAGGTAATCCTTTAACAAAAATGACAAACCTGCGAGGTGTGAAAAAAAACAATATATCATCAGCATTCAGTTTATAATTACTAAATTCGTCAATTAGTAATGGCTTAAACCTGCCTATGAAATGCTCCCCTGCCCACGAAGGCAAATCTTCACATCCAATCTCTATTAACAGGTGTTCTGTTTGCATATTGTTCTCCAAAATGAAACCATTGTGTGCACAGCTACATAAAATTATACATCTTTTTTTTCATTACTGACAAATAAAGAATGAAAAAAATCGTTAAAATCACATGTGATATCCAGGGTGCAATCTGCCAGGGAACGATTTCTGCTTTACCAAGAGAAAGACCTGAAGAATACAATGAATAGGTGACCAATGTCACAGAAAAAGCGATAATGAAAATTTTGGATTTTCGATAATAAAAAAATGGAAATAAAATCAAAATAATAAAAATATTCAGTGCCGGATATGATATTTTCGAATAGAGAAAAATCCAATCAGATTTTGATTTAATACCTACCGATGCAATATTTTTCAATAATCTATGTAATTTAAAAAATGTCCATCTTTCAGGAAAACCCACCGCATACAAGAGAAGCGACTGCGGATTAAAGTCGGTGTTTATAGCAAATTGCTGAAAATATTGCGTTATCCGGTCTCCTACCGCAACATTTCCATCATAAAGCACAATATTTTTTTCAAAAAAAATTGCCTTTTTTGCGTAATATGCGATATTTAAATCTCCTCCCACCAGGATGATCACATTTTCCGCCGTATTCGGTTGTTGATAATTTTCTGCCCAGAAACACATTTTTTCTGTAAGAACACTTAGTGAATCAGCTTCCTTCCCTATATTTTTTACTTCTTCTTGATAAGGCGTAAACCATCCCGCAGCCAGAGAAAACAAGAAACACAGGAAACCAAAAATCACAAATATCTTGAATATCTGAAGTTCAGAAATTCCTTTTAATTCAAAAATCGAAATCTGTTTAAATTTTTCCATTTCAGAAAAAACAAAAAAAGCACTTAACAATGTGATAAATGGAATAATCACAAGAAAATTATCATAAAAATTCATCACACAATCTTTCCACAAAAAACCCATTGAATGTTTTGCATCCGCAAGTGTCCAGAATATTTGCAAAACAAATAACAACATCGAACAAGCAATAAGCAAAACCATAAAAAACTTGAGCGCATACGACAATATGTATCTTTCTCTAAGTAACATTTAAAAATTTCCTTTTTACAGCAATAATCATGAGTATAAAGATTACCGGAGCTATGAAAAACATAAAACTATTATTGGTTTTCAACGCGATACCCTCACCAATAAGAATTATAAAGTAAGAGGCAAGTCCTATACACAGACCAATCCCGAGTATCTGTAAATACCCCATCGCCCTGATTCCTATACCAGCATAAAACCCTATAAACACATAAAATAAAGGCAGCATTGCAAAGAAAATTCTTTTAAAAAGTACTAAGAGAATTTCATTTTTATTTATGTGGGTACCCGTTGTGGTCAAAAGCATAAGAAAATCCATTTCCTTGATTTTTCTCTGAGGAAAAACATCCATAATTTTTCTATAAGGTAAAGAAAACGAATAAACATCAAAATACACCTTCATAAGCAATCTTTCCTTTTTTATGGAATGCGTCTCAATGAAACCATTCTCAAGGAAAAGATATAGAAATCCTTCTTTGTCTACTTGTAGATGGGCTTTTTCTGACCTAATAAAACACACCGAATCAGAACCCTCTCTGTAACAAATTAAGATATTGTAAAAATTTTTGTTCATCACTTTACCAACATAAATGGTTAATCCAGGAAAATCTCTGATCAATGTTTGACTTCTGAATAGCTTCATTGGTTCATCAATGTTTGCCTGATTTAGTAATAATCTCTTTTTATACATTGAATGTGGGGACAGAAAAAAGCATAACCACCAACTCAACAAAACAAATATCGCTCCAAGCAACACAAAGTATTTAACTATCTGTTTTGCTGAAATCCCTGATGTTAAAAAAATCCAGTATTCTCTATCCATGTTTATTCTTGCCACAGTACCTGCCACAGCTGTCAAGAAGGAAAGAGAAACAATATCAGGACATATCTCAAAAAAGGAGAATAGAAAAAATCTCACAACAGTTACAGGAGTAAAAAAATGGTTTATAATTAAATCTGTCAGCCATAAAAGGGCCCTAAGCATAAAGATAAATGTAAATATAAAAAAGGCAACGACATAAAAATTGAAAAATTCTGCATAAAGATAATTTTTTTGTAATCTCATGGCTTTAAAAAAATTAAAATTTTTATTATTTCATCATATCACAGACATGGTTTTTCCAGAAAAATGTTGCGGGTGTGAGCAACAGGCCGCGATTGAAAAATATTGCTTCTGTAGTAATTGTCTCAACCATATTACAGCTGCTCCATCTGTGTACGGGCGAATATTTTCGCTTGCCATATACGAAGGACCTGTGATGAAGGCAATTCACGCATATAAGTATGAAAAAAAGAAATGGATTGCACATTCGTTTGCGACCTGGATGCACGATTTTCTTATCCAGCATCCAGAAATCCAGTTTGATATCATTGTTCCAGTACCATTACACCCGATAAAAGAATTCAGAAGATCATTTAATCAGAGCTGGCTGATGGCATTTTATCTCGGCAAGATGCAAGGAAAACCCGCTGTTTACCATGCACTTGTAAAGATCAGAAATAATCGCTCACAAACAAATTTAGATAGCGACGAAAGAAAAGAAAATGTCGCAGGCGTGTACAAGGTTAGCAGGATTTCCATCATTAAAGACAAAAACATTCTTCTCATCGATGATGTCTATACAACAGGGGCAACTATTGAAGAGGTATATAAAACCCTGAGAAGAAATGGAGCCAGACAAGTAAAGATATTGACAGTAGCAAAGGCATAATAGAAATTTATAAAATTTTGACCGCAAGACCAATTTCTTGTAACATATATTATTTGGAAGGAGGAAATCATGATATTAACCGGGAAGTCCCACAAATTCGGTGATGACATTAATACTGATTATATTATTTCGGGGCGATATAAATTCAAAACTCTGGACATGTCTGAACTTGCATCCCATATATTTGAAGATATTGACCCTGATTTTTCAAAAAAACTGAATCCAGGAGATTTTATCGTTGCAGGCAATAACTTTGGATGCGGTTCTTCACGGGAACAAGCTGTGCTGGCTTTAAAATACGCAAAAATTGGAGCAATTATCGCAAAAAGTTTTGCCAGAATTTTTTTTCGAAACGGCATAAATGTGGGACTCGTTTTGATAGAGACAAATACCGATTTGATTTCTCAAGACGATGTTTTGGAAATCGACCTGACGAATGGGCAAATTTTTAACGAAACTCAAAATATTCATATTCCTGTGAAACCACTGCCGGATTTCTTGATCAAAATCATTAATGAAGGTGGAATAATTAATTATCTCAAAAAATACAAGGATTTTCAGATATGAAAAAACATAAAATCACATTAATCCCGGGCGACGGTATAGGACCGGAATTGACAGAAGTCACAAAACGATGCATTGAGGCAACCGGTGTTAGCATTGATTGGGAGGTATGCGAAGCAGGCATTCCTGCAATCGAAAAATTTGGAGATCCTCTGCCAGAAAATACAATTCAATCCATCAAGAAAAATAAGGTTTGTCTGAAAGGACCAATCACCACACCCGTAGGCACTGGATATAGAAGTATTAATGTGGCTTTGAGACAGGTCTTTAATCTCTATGCTTGCGTCAGGCCATTTAAAGTTTATAAAGGTGCAAGAACATTTTATCAAAACATTGACCTGGTAGTCGTAAGAGAAAACATGGAAGACCTTTATGCTGGGATTGAATTTGAAATGGGAAAACCTGAAACGCTGTCAATTATTCAAGAAATTGATAATCTGTCCGGGAAAAAAATTAGTGCGGATTCAGGTATTAGCATAAAACCAATATCGATTTCAGGAACAACGAGAATTGTGAAGTTTGCATTTGACTACGCAAGAAAAAATAGAAGGAAAAAGGTTACTGCCGTACATAAGGCAAACATTATGAAATTTACAGATGGCTTGTTCCTTGACGTTGCACGAAAAGTAGCGCTTGAGTATCCTGATATTGAGTTTGAAGACAGAATTGTGGACAACATGGCAATGCAACTGGTACAAAAACCACAAAAATATGATGTTCTGGTGTGCCCAAATCTATATGGGGACATTCTCTCTGACTTATGCGCAGGCCTTGTTGGTGGACTTGGACTCTCACCAGGAGCAAACTATGGGGACCATGTCGCGATTTTCGAGCCGACGCATGGAAGCGCACCCAAATACGCAGGCAAAAATGTTGTAAACCCATCTGCACAGATACTTGCCGCGGTTTTGATGCTTTATTATATTGACGAAAAAGCCGCAGCTAAAAAACTTGAAGACGCATTATCCCGGGTTATTGAAAAGGGAGAATATACCACCTATGATTTCAGACCTGAAGGAACAGCAGGAGCAAGTACCACTGAAATGGGACAAGCGATTATAAAGGAAATGGAGGATTAAATGGTAACAGTGGTTGTTGGAACCCAGTGGGGAGACGAAGGCAAAGGTAAAATTATAGATACCCTGGCAGGTCAGCATGACATTGTTGCAAGATATCAGGGTGGAGCGAATGCAGGACATACTGTCGTCTGGAATAATCAAAAATTTGTTTTTCATCTGATACCATCTGGACTTCTTCATCACAATGTCGTAGGAGTTCTTGGAAACGGGGTGGTGCTAGATCCATTTTCTTTTTTCCATGAAATGACAGATCTTGAAAATCGCGGCATAGATTTCACAAATCGTCTTTTTATCGCAGAAAATGCTCATTTAACTCTGCCGTATCATAAAATTCTTGATCAAATTGAAGATAACAAGCGGGGCAAAGAAAAATTAGGAACCACTGGTAGGGGGATCGGAACTACATATGCTGATAAATATGGAAGAATAGGAGTCAGGGTCGCTGATTTTCTGAATGAAGAAGTATTTGTAAAAAAGCTCAACATTGCACTTGAGTTGAAAAATTATCTGTTTCAGCAATACTACAGGGAATCCACTATAAACGTGGAACAACTGGTTGAAGAATACAGTAAATACAGAAAAAAATTTAGAGAACTTGCAATCGATGTTTCGGCGTACTTGAACGATGCGATTGAACATGGCAAAACAATTCTGGCAGAAGGAGCTCAGGGAACATTTCTCGATATTGATTTTGGAACATATCCTTATGTCACTGCTTCCAATCCTATTTCCGGAGGCGCTTGCACAGGCCTTGGAATAAGCCCCAAAAAAATTACAAAAATCATTGGCGTTGCAAAGGCTTATACCACCAGGGTCGGAATGGGACCATTCCCTACAGAGATCAAGGATGATCTGAATGAAAAGCTAAGAACAGCTGGCAATGAGTTCGGCGCAACAACAGGTAGACCAAGAAGGTGTGGGTGGTTTGATGCTGTCATTGTGAAATATGCAGCAATGTTGAATGGACTGGATGAACTTATCATTACGAAACTGGATGTTCTTTCAGGTCTGAAAACTATTAAGGTTGGAGTAAAATATTATTATAAAGGGGATGAGATTAACAAATATCCCCTTGATACAAATGTGTTTGAAAATGTTGAAGTTGAATACAAGGCATTCCAGGGATGGGATGAAAATATCAGCAGTGTTTCTGATTTTTATCATTTACCTGCAAATGCCAAAAAATATATTGAAAAAATTGAAGAACTTGTCAATACAAAAATTACTGCCATATCAGTTGGCTCTTCACGAGACCAGATTATATCACGGTAAAATTTCCATTTTCTCAGAAAATAACATAATTCATTGAAATTCTTGACATTTAATATCGGGCATCTTATAATTGAGTAAATCTCCAGAGCAGGTGTACAGCACTAAATTTTTTTAAAAAATTGAAAAAGCACAGACAGCTGTGTAAACAGGAGAATGGATGAAAGGATCGCAGATAATCGTCGAATGTTTAAAGAAAGAGAAGGTTGAGGTGATTTTTGGTTATCCAGGAGGCGTTATATTGCCATTGTGTGATGCATTATATGACAGTGGAATTAGATTTATTCTCACACGACATGAACAGGGTGCTGCGCATGCTGCAGATGGTTATGCAAGAGCTTCTGGAAAAGTGGGAGTTTGTCTTGCAACATCAGGACCAGGCGCCACTAATCTTACTACTGGAATAGCAACTGCGTATATGGATTCCATACCGTTGATAGCCATTACAGGTCAGGTTGCAACTCAGTTAATTGGCAACGATGCCTTTCAGGAAGTTGATACAACCGGTATTTCAAGGCCAATTACAAAACACAATTATCTTGTAAAAAGTACTGAACATCTTTCAAGAGTATTCAAAGAAGCCTTCTTCATCGCGAGAACTGGAAAACCAGGACCAGTTCTTATAGATATTCCGGTTGATGTTCAAAGAGGAGAAGCAGATTTTGTTTATCCTGAAACAATTGAAATCAGAAGTTACAAACCAGTGTATCATGGACATCCGCTTCAGATTGAACGCGCGCTATCATTAATCGACTCATCCAGGCAGCCACTTATTCTTGCGGGAGGCGGCGTCATAAGTGCCAATGCTTCTGAAGAACTTAGAAAGTTTGCGGAGAAAACAAATATTCCAGTTGCCCTCACATTGATGGGCCTGGGGAGTTTTCCAACTGAACATCCACTTCATCTTGGAATGGTTGGTATGCACGGAACACGATATGGCAATAATGCCATAATGGAAACAGACCTTTTGATTGCAATAGGATGTCGATTTGACGATAGAGTAACAGGAAAAATTAGTGAATTTGCACCACATGCAAAAATTATCCATATTGACATTGACCCTGCATCTATTGGCAAAAATGTTCCGGTGGAAATACCAATTGTAGGGGATGTCAAAATTGTTCTTTCTCAGATGCTAAAAAACTGTCCAAAGCCAAAAATAAAAGAATGGCTTGAAAAAATACAGCAATGGAAGGAAAAATACCCTCTCGCTTACAAAAATACTGATGGGCTCAAGCCACAGTTTGTGGTTGAAACTATTTCTGAACTTACACAAGGTGAAGCCATCATCGCAACAGAAGTAGGACAGAACCAGATGTGGGCGGCGCAATATTATAAATTCAAACATCCAAGAACATTCATAACTTCTGGAGGATTGGGAACCATGGGATTCGGTTTTCCTGCTGCAATAGGTGCACAGGTGGCACGCAGAGATAAGATTGTCATAGATATAGCAGGAGATGGCAGCATCCAGATGAATATTCAGGAACTCAGCACAGCAGTTTCAGAAAAAATTCCGGTTAAGGTAGTGATTTTGAATAATTGTCATCTCGGTATGGTAAGACAGTGGCAGGAACTTTTCTATAACAAAAGATATGCCTTTACCTGTTTGAAGGGAAAACAGCCAGATTTTGTTAAAATCGCAGAAGCATATGGAGCGATTGGTTATAGAGTCACTAAAAAAACAGAGCTAAAGAAGATACTTACCAGGGCACTGTCCCATAATGACGGACCTGTGTTTGTGGATTGCCATGTAGAACCAGAAGAAAATGTCTTTCCTATGGTACCAGCAGGAGCAAGTTTAAAAGAAATGATTGGAGGGCTCGCATAAATGGTGGAAAAAAATCAGCATATTATTTCAGTCACTGTGGAAAATAGGTCCGGTGTTCTTGCAAGAATCGCAGGATTGTTTTCAGCCCGTGGTTATAACATTGATAGCCTCGCAGTTGCAGAAACAGAAGATCCCACTGTTTCAAGAATGTCAATTGTTGTAAGGGGAGATGAAAAAATACTTGAACAAATATACAAGCAGCTCAATAAACTCATTGATGTAATTAAGGTTCAGGATTTAACCTCGGAAGAACATATTGAAAGGGAACTTGTACTTCTGAAAGTAAATACAGCAAACAGCAATATTAGAAATGAAATTGTACAATTGGTAAATATTTTTCGTGCAAAAATTGTTGACGTAGGCAGAAAAAGTCTTACGATAGAACTTGTAGGTAGTAGACCCAAGGTTGAGGCAATGATAGACCTTATGAAGGGATTCGGGATAAAAGAAATCACAAGGACAGGAAGAATCGCTATTTGCAGAGAAGCTGGAAAAGAGAAGTAAACAATTTACCTTTTAATCAGTCGGAGGAGAAAATGGCAAAAATTTATTATGATAATGATGCTGATTTAGGCGTTTTGAAAAACAAAACAGTGGGAATTATTGGTTATGGAAGTCAGGGTAGGGCACACGCATTAAATCTAAGAGACAGCGGAATAAATGTCATGGTATCCGAGTTGAAAGGAACCAACAACTGGATACTTGCTGAAAAGGATAATTTTGCTCCCACCAGCACTGCTGATCTGGTAAGAAAAGCAGATGTCATGATGATGTTAACCCAGGATAACCTTCAACCTGCTGTGTATGAAAATGAAATAAAATCAAATATCAAGAATGGACAGGCACTTGGTTTTGCTCACGGGTTTTCAATTGTTTATAGTCAGGTCAAAGTCCCTTCAACCATTGACGTATTTATGGTTGCACCAAAGGGACCTGGAGATCTAGTAAGAACCCAATTTCTGGAAGGGAAAGGCGTACCATGCCTTGTCGCTGTTGAACAAAATCCTACTGGGAATGCATTAAAGATTGCCCTCGCTTATGCCAAAGCACTTGGAGGAACCAGATGCGGAGTTGTTGAAACCACGTTTCAAGAAGAAACAGAAACTGACCTGTTTGGTGAGCAGGTTGTACTATGCGGTGGTGTTACTGAACTAATCAAAGCATCATTTGAAACACTGGTAGAAGCAGGTTATCAACCTGAAATTGCCTATTATGAAACATGCCATGAATTGAAACTCATTGTTGATTTGATTATAGAAAGAGGTATACAGGGTATGCGAAAGGTAATCAGTGATACTGCTGAATATGGAGACATGACAAGAGGACCAAGAATTATCAACGAATCCGTTCGCCAGGAAATGAAGAAAATCTTAAAGGAAGTTCAGGAAGGGACATTTGCCCGCGAATGGATACTTGAAAATAAGGTCGGTAGACCCGTATTTAATGCACTTGCAAAAAAAGCTGAAAAACATCTCATAGAAGAAATCGGAGCAAAAATGAGAAGCATGATGCCATGGTTAAAAAAGACACGATAAATTACGATAAATTTGCAACTGGAACTGCAGCTCAACATTGGAGGGCGTATGAATGAACTTTTATTGGCCCCCACAAAAGAACTTATTAATAAACTGGGCGGCGCAATTTCAAAATTGCTTTTCGGATTGCTGGTTTTTATTGTGGGGTGGATTGTTGCCAAGGTTTTTAAAATTCTGGCGACAAAATTCTTAAAGATGCTCAAAATTGATAAACTCGTTGAGGACTCTGGATTTCGAGAAATATTACTGAGAGGTCAAATAACAAAAGAACCATCTGAGTTACTTGCGAGTGTGATATACTGGTTGCTTCTCATTGTTGTTGTATTCCTGTCTATCAATGTGGCAGGTGTTCCCATTCCCCCGGACGTTATCGAAAATCTCCTCTCCTTTATCCCGAAAATTATTATCGGTCTTATCCTGTTTATCGCGGCACTCCTGGTTGGCAATATCGTTGAAGGGGTTGTGAATACGGCAGCTGGAAACGCAGGGATACAAAAGTCGTATGTACTGGGAAAAACAGCAAAGACAGTGATTATCATATTCGGAGTAGTTCTTGCTCTCGATGAAATGGGCATTGGAGGAAACTTCGTCACATCAGTTTTTAACATTATTCTTGCCAGTGGAGCACTTGCATTCGCTCTTGCATTCGGACTTGGCGCAAAAGATGTGGTGAAAAACTGGCTTGAGGAATTTCTAACAAAAAAACAATGAGGGTGTTTTCAGGAATTAAATTGACGGATGAAGTGACTGACGAGATGGAGCAAATCATTGTGATGCTTTCAGAACATAAAAATATAATAAAGGTTGTCCCTGCAAAAAATTTACATATCACACTAAGATTTCTTGGAAACATAGATGAAGAAAAGTATCAGGAGTTTCTTTTTAATCTGGAGAATGCGTTTAATTCTCTTACACCATTTTATGTGGACATACAGGGTATTGGATTTTTCCCAAATAAAAAGCATATAAGGGTTATCTGGGCCGGTGTTGAAAATCATCCTTCTCTTTCACTCATCCATGATATCGTGGAAAACGCTGCAACAAAAATTGGTTTGCCTCCAGACAACAAATTTCATGCTCATGTCACTGTCGGAAGAACTCGTTCTCAAATCACTCTGCACCTGGTGCAAGAACTCGAAGCCAAATTTCAGAATAAACGCTGGGGAAAAATAAAGGTTGACCACATTACAATTTTCGAATCAGTGTTACATCAAACCGGGCCAGAATACAAAGAGCTTGCACAAATTCCCATAGGAGGAAACTAAAATGGACAAAGAAAAAGCACTTTCGATGGCAATCGAGCAAATTGAAAAAAACTTCGGTAAAGGTTCTATCATGAAACTCGGAGAAAAAACACGGCTCGAAGTGGATGTTATTCCAACAGGAGCAATTTCTCTTGATATCGCACTTGGTGTCGGAGGCATTCCAAGAGGAAGAATCACTGAAATCTTTGGACAGGAATCATCGGGAAAAACAACTCTGGCTTTACAGGTAATCGCAGAAGCGCAAAAAAATGGAGGTCAAGCTGCTTTCATTGATGCAGAACATGCCCTAAATCCAAATTACGCGCAGAAACTTGGGGTAAACCTGGATGAATTACTGATAAGCCAGCCAGATACCGGAGAACAGGCACTTGAAATCGCAGAATCTCTAATACGAAGCAATGCAATTGATGTTGTTGTGATTGATTCTGTTGCAGCCCTTGTCCCAAGAGCTGAACTGGAAGGAGAAATGGGAGATTCTGTGATGGGACTTCAAGCACGATTAATGTCGCAAGCATTAAGGAAACTAACAGGTTATATTAGCAAATCTCAGACAGCAGCCATTTTTATCAACCAGGTAAGGGAAAAAATTGGTGTGTTTTTTGGAAATCCCGAAACCACACCAGGTGGACGAGCGTTAAAATTTTATTCTTCTGTCAGACTTGAAGTACGCAGGATTGAAAATCTCAAAACAAGCCAGGGTGAAATGTATGGAATCAGAATAAAAACCAAGATTGTAAAGAATAAGGTTGCCCCACCTTTCAAAGAAGCAGAAATAGATATTCTGTTTGATTCAGGCGTCTCAAAAGAAGGTTCAGCAATAGATGCAGGATTATCTCTTAACGTGATTGAAAAAAAGGGGAATCATTTCTATTTTGGCGAAAAAGCGCTTGGACATGGAAGAGAAAGCGCCATTAAGTACTTGAAAGATGATCCGGATTTATATAAACAATTGGTCAAGAAAATACGCCAAAGGGCCGGGCTGGAAAAAGAAGCAGAACAAACAGGTCAGGAAAAGGGAAAAACAAAATAACACGGAGGGGAAAATGGGGAAAAAGCAAATCAATATAGGATTGATTGGTTATAAGTTCATGGGAAAAGCACACTCACATGCGTATAAAGATGTATCATTATTTTTCGATATACCTATTGTCCCGGTGATGAAGGTGATATGTGGAAGGCATGATGTACCGTTATCAATTGCTCAGGAAAAGTTTGGTTGGCAGGAAAGAATAACCGACTGGAAAAAAATCATCAGCAGATCTGACATTGACCTTGTTGACATTACCACGCCTCCTGACGAACATAAAGATATTGCAGTTGAAGCCGCTAAAGAAGGAAAAATTGTGTTCTGTGAAAAGCCACTTGCAAATTCATTGAAAGAAGGATATGAAATGCTTGAAGCAGTTGAAAAATACAAAGTCAAACATGCAATTTGTTTTAATTACCGAAAACTTCCTGCAGTAGGGCTGGCAAAAAAACTTATTGAACAAGGTAAACTTGGAAAAATTTATCATATGCGTGCTGTTTATCTTCAGGATTGGATACTTGACCCTGAATTCCCGCTTGTCTGGCGATTGCAAAGAAAAATTGCGGGTTCAGGAGCGCATGGAGATTTAAACGCGCATCTCATTGATATGGCAAGATACCTTGTAGGCGAGTTTAGTGAAGTCGTTGGAGTAAGTGAAACTTTTGTGAAAGAAAGACCACTTTTGATAGAAAAAAATGATTTGAATACAGGACTGGTTGTAACAGAGAAATCAGATAAAAAAGGAAAAGTTGATGTTGACGATGCCACAATTTTTCTTGCAAGGTTTGAAAACGGTGCAATAGGCTCTTTTGAAGCTACAAGATTCGCTCCAGGAAGAAAAAATGGACAAAGATGGGAAATTAATGGCAGCAAGGGTAGCATCGTGTTCAATCTGGAACGCCTTAATGAACTCGAATATTATTCAGTCGATGACCCTGCCTGTGTTCAGGGTTTCCGCACCATTATCGCCACAGACGCATCCCATCCTTATGCTGCAAACTGGTGGCCAGCAGGTCATATCATAGGTTATGGTGAATCTTTTGTGAATATGGTAGCGGATTTACTGAACTCTATTGCAAATCATCAGATGCCATCTCCAAACTTTGTGGATGGAGTAAAGTGCCAGGAAGTGCTGGAAGCAGTAGAAAAGTCCATCAAACAGGGCAAATGGATTAAAATTATGTCAAAGATCTAAACCTCCTTTTTATTTTTTGCATCTAATAAGTTGAGCAAAAAAATCAACTGGGAAGAGATTATGGAAATGAAAAAATTTGTTGGACTTGGTATCATTGCAGGAATTATTGGGGGTTGTCTAACATTTGGTGCAATTTATGCGGTTACAAAGCAGGGCATACCTGGAAGCACGAATATAAAACCCTTACAGGTGGTTGATTCACAGGGTGCTTACGGTCTCCAGAATGCATTTGTACAGGTTGCAAAAATGGTCAAACCAGCAGTAGTGATGATCACAACCGAAAAAACTGTTACATACAGGTACTGGAATCCTTTTGGAGATGATTTTTTCGACCAGTTTTTTGAGGACTTTGGATTTCCACGACCACGACAGCAGCAACCAAAAACATTTAAGAAAAAACAGGAGGGACTTGGTTCAGGATTCATTGTAGATGAAGAAGGTTATATTCTTACGAATAATCATGTGATACAGGGAGTGGACAGAATTCTTGTAAAACTGATGAACGACGAAAAAAAGTATGAAGCAAAAATCATTGGAACAGATTCCAGAACAGATCTTGCCCTTATTAAAATTAACGCTGCAAGAAAACTTCCTACAGTAATCCTTGGGGATTCGGACGCTATTGAAATTGGTGAATGGGCTATTGCTATTGGAAATCCGATGGGACTTGAAGAAACAATAACTGTCGGTGTCATAAGCGCAAAAGGAAGAAGTGTACTTGGAACCAGTCCCTACGAGGATTTTATACAGACAGATGCAGCCATTAATCCTGGAAATTCAGGAGGACCTCTGGTTAACATAAAAGGAGAAGTTATAGGAATAAATACAGCAATTATCGCACCGTATGTTGCCCAGAATATCGGATTTGCAATCCCGATTAATATTGCAAAAAAGGTTTTCAGAGAACTGAAATCAACAGGAAAAGTAACAAGGGGATTTCTCGGAGTATATCTGCAACCGCTTACAGAAGAACTGGCATCTTCTTTTGGCTTAAAGGAAACAAAAGGATCTCTGGTATCAGACGTTATGCCTGATACTCCTGCTGAAAAAGCAGGGCTCAAACCAGGCGACATCATTCTTGAATTCAATGGAAGGCCCGTCGCAGAGCCAAAAGATTTACAAAAAATGGTTGCTGATGCCAAAGTAGGAGAAACAGTCACATTAACAGTATGGCGTGATAAGAAAAAAATAAGTGTTCAGATAAAAATCGCTGAAAGACCTGAAGAAGAAACAATTGCAAAATCTGAAAGCGAACCATCACAAAAAACATGGAGAGGACTCCAGGTCAGTGATATTACAGAAGAAATGAGAAAACAATTTAACATAAGTGCCTCAGTAAAAGGAGTTATTGTTATCAATGTTGAACCAGGCTCTCCCGCGGATGAGTGTGAAATTACTACAGGGACCATAATAAGAAAAATCAATGAATGGCCTGTTTCAAGTATAAAAGAGTTTCAATCGATCATTAGTAAAATCGACAAAAAATCTTCTGTCACGTTATGGGTACAGCAGGAAGGAAACAATAGATTCTGCATTCTCAAAGGTGAATAAACAAAACAGTGTCCTGAGAGATGCACTGAAAATACTACGGATAAAGGAAGTTTCTGAATTCAATCTCAGGCAGGCTCTTGAGAAGAAAGGATATAGAGACCCTGAATTATCAGAAACAATAAACTACCTGAAATCAAAAAATTTCTTGAGTGATTATAGGCTTTGTAGTCTGATTATCGAAAAGAACATCAAGAAAAAAAGGGGACTCAACTATATCCGATATTTTCTTGCCAATCAAGGTGTACCTGAACATATCATATCTGAAACTCTTGCACGGATGTACCCTGAGAGTTTAGAATATAATATAGCAAAAGAATTGGTGTTGTCTCTTAAAAAACCTTTCCGCAGGGTGCTATATATTTTGAACTCCAGAGGTTTCAGTGAACAAACCATAGAAAAATTGAAAGGGGAAATCAGTGAAGAGCAATGAAATACGAAAAAAATTTTTGGAGTTTTTTGAAAGAAAGAACCATACCGTTGTTCCGAGCAGCAGTTTAATACCATTTGAAGATCCGACTTTATTATTCACCAGTGCTGGCATGGTACAATTCAAAAAGTTCTGGGCAACAGAAGTACCACTGCCTTACTCACGAGCAACATCATGTCAGAAATGTCTTCGTGCCGGAGGTAAAGACAGTGACCTTGAAAAAATTGGATTGAGTGGAAGACACCACACGTTTTTTGAAATGCTCGGAAATTTTTCCTTTGGTGATTACTTCAAAGAAGAAGCCATTCATTGGGCATGGGAATTTGTAACAGAAATACTGAAAATCAACAAAGAAAAACTTTGGGTTTCTTACTATATGGAAGACAAAGAAACACTAAAAATCTGGAAAACATTACTTCCTGAAAACAGGATAATACCACTGGGGAAAAAGGATAACTTCTGGGGACCTGCAGGAGAAACAGGTCCCTGTGGACCATGTACCGAGATATACATTGACCTGGGGATTGATGAGATGTGCACAAATAAAGATTGTAAACCAGGTTGTGATTGTAATCGTTTTCTTGAATTCTGGAATCTTGTTTTCCCACAATATAATCAGCAAATAGATGGACAGTTGCAACCGCTGAAGAGAAGGGGAGTTGACACAGGTATGGGTCTTGAAAGAATTTCAAGGATTATGCAGGGTAAAAAATCAAACTATGAAACTGACCTTTTCTTACCACTGATAGAAAAACTTGAAAAGATTTCAAATGTAAAGTATAGCCAGGATACAATAAAAGAATTCAGAATCATTGTTGACCATAGCCGCGCAATTGTATTTCTTATTGGTGACGGCGTTTACCCCGACAATGAAGGCAGAGGATATGTGCTGAGGAGAATCATAAGAAGAGCGTATTTCCAGGGAACGAAAATTGGTTTAACCGAACCATTTCTCACATCCCTTTTAGATCCGATGATTTCAATTTTTGAAGAAGTATATCCTGAAATAGTAGAAAAGAAAGAAGAAATAGCCGATATCGTCATTGAAGAAGAAAAAAAATTCTCAAGATTGCTTTCTTCTGCAAAAAAAATCTTTGCCGCAGACATATCAGGGATCAAAGATCAAATAATACCGGGAGAACTTCTTTTTAAGTGGTATGATACTTATGGAATCCCAAGAGACCTTATTTCTGAACTTGCAGAAGAGCATAATCTCTCACCTGACTGGCAGGAATTTGAAGATTATTTACACAAACAGCAGGAGCAGGCAAGGAAGAAATCAATTTTTGAACAAAAAAGACAGGTCGTGTTTGAAGTTGAATCAATAAATGAAACAATTTTTACTGGATACAGAAGTCATCAGGAATATTGCAATATTGTCGGTCTGTATTATCTACCTGATAAAAAAATCTGGGAAATAGTGCTGGACATATCACCGTTTTATCCAGAAAAAGGGGGACAGGTAGGCGATAAGGGAATTATCGAGGGAAACCAGTGGTGTTTTGAGGTCATTGATTCACAAATTGATTCACGCGGAGTTATCTATCATATTGGGCAATTTACTTCAGGGACCCCGCAAAACGTAGGGAAAAAAGAAAGGGTGTTTGCGTCGGTTTCAATGAAACACAGAATGGATGTCTCAGCAAATCATACTGCAACTCATCTGATTCATTACTGCCTGAGAAAAATTTCAAATAATCAAGCCAGACAGGCAGGATCGTATGTAGGACCCGATCGATTAAGATTCGACTTTATTTATCCGGGAGAGATTAATCAAAACACAATAGAAAAACTGGAATCTCAGGTAAATGAAATTATTTTTGAAAACCACCCTGTAAATGTCAGCCAGATGAGTTATCAACAGGCAATAAGTAATGGCGCAGTCGCATTGTTTACTGAGAAATATGGCGAAACAGTGAGAGTGATCAAAACCGGTGATTTTCATTCAGAATTATGCGGTGGAACTCATGTCTCCAGCACATCTGAAATTGGAATATTCAAAATTATTTCGTTTTCTTCAATTGGCGAAAATCTAAAAAGGATAGAAGCCGTAACGAGAGAAAGTGCCTATCAATGGTTCAAAAAGCGGTGGGAAATTTTGCACCAGGCAAGTGACCTGCTCAAAACCGATCCAGAAAACCTGGTATTTACGATTATTAAATTAAAAAAACAGATTCAACAACTTGAGGAAAAACTTAAAACCATCATTCAAAAAGTAACGACTGATATTCCGACCACGTTAAAGAAAAACAGTAAGAATATCGTAATAAAAGGCCATGATGCCACGCTGGTGGCAGGTCGTTTGGATGGATTGACAGCTGACCAGCTTGGTAAAATTGCAGATATTGTTTCATCTGAAATAAAAAAATCAATTGTACTTCTTGCCAGTATTCTTGATGGAAGGGTTCTTCTAATATGCAAGGTCACACCTGATATTTCAAATATAGTGCCAGCTTCTTTAATCATAAAACATATTACTGGAATGATCAGTGGTTCTGGAGGCGGTAAATCAGAATTTGCCCAAGGTTCAGGAAAAGACATAACAAAGATTGATGAAATTATAAAAGGTGCTCATAACTTGATTTTAGATATCGTAACATAGTCCATGAAAAACAAAACTTCGTCAAGAAAAATTCTGAAAAAACCTGGTCAAGAGGAGGAACTGGAATTATTACAAAAAATAAAGCAGGGCGACAGGGAAGCACAGGAAAAATTCATGAAAATGAATCAGGGACTTGTTGTTTCACTCGCCAGGAAATACGCGTTTTCCAATGATATCCTCCAGGACCTGATTTCCGAAGGTAATATCGGATTGATTGAAGCAATAAAAAAATTTGACCCCGAAAAACATGCAAGATTTGGAACATACGCATATTTCTGGGTTAGACGATATATCATGCGAGCAATATCAAGTGGTTCATTCAAGGTGCCAGAAAAAATTCTGAAACTCAAAACAAAATATAAAAATCTTGTTGAAAAATTTAAACTTGAAGAAAACAGATACCCCACAAATACTGAAATGGCATACTTGTTAAAACTTGATGTTCCAACCTTCTTAAAATACAAACCTTATTTTGAATCCACAAAAATTTCTCCTACTTTTCAGGACACTGAAGATGAAAACTATGATTTGTTTGACATTACGAATTTTGAATCCGGAAAGAAAAAGTGGGATAATCTACTGGTAGATAAGGACATATTGAATAAGTTATTTGAAAGGTTGCAACAAAAGATAAAAAGTGGTTCAATAGACATATGGCTTAAAGCATTGAAATTACACTATGGAATTGATAATGGAAATCCAAAGTCCTACAAAGAAATCGCAAAAGAAATGGGACTTTCCAGACAGAGAATACACCAGATTATTAAGACATGCCTCAAACATTTGCACAACGAAATAAAGGAGATGAAAAATGAAGGAATTATATGATGCCATCAGAACGATTCCTGACTTTCCAAAAAAGGGGGTTTTATTTAGAGATATTACACCTTTAATAAAAAACAAAGACCTGTTTGCGAAAAGCATTGAATTATTTGCAAAAAATGTACCTGAAGGAATCAGTAAGATTGTTGCAATAGAATCCCGTGGTTTTATTTTCGGCGGCGCACTTGCCTGTAAATTGAAAAAAGGATTTGTTCCTATCAGAAAATTCGGCAAGCTTCCATGCAAAACAATAAAACATACCTATGCGCTTGAGTATGGTGAAGACACAATAGAAATTCCGGCAGATGCATTTGAAAACAATGAAACAGTAATTTTAATTGACGACGTGCTTGCCACAGGAGGCACCGCTTCAGCTGCATGCTCCTTAATAGAACAGGCAGGTGCAAAAGTTAAAAAAATTCTTTTCTTGGTTGAACTAAAAGATCTAAATGGCAGAGAAAAAATTAAAGGGTATGACATTTTCAGCATATTGACGTTATGAAAAATACTTTTTTTCGTTCATTCCTGCTGTCTTTGTTTTATATTTTTATTAATTGTCTCATATCCAATGCAGAATTAATAATACCTTTCGATCTCTGGCCAAAAATTGAAAACAAAATTTCCAATATCACGATTCTTGTAGCCGAAACAGAAAAACTCAGCCATCAGGGTTTTTGTGGAGCATCATCGAAACAATTTCAAACAACAGCAATCTGGTTTCCAGAAATAGAACAAGCAACAGTATTTGTAAATACCAATCCTGGCTATGGAACGGTTAATCAAAATATTCAGGTTGTGTTCCTCGACAAAAATTGGATTGTCCTCGATATAATAACAATGGAGAAAAAAGTAGGAACTGCTGTAGCTCCTGATAGAACTTCTTCAGCACTTGAAGGAACCCCGGAAGTGGTCAAAAAACTTGGATTTAAAAAGTCCAGGCCGGCACCATTTCGTATTCAAAAAATTGGCACAAGATATTTTTGTCAAAAAATGGAGTCAAAATGAAAACTCTATCAGTAATGTTTGTATTATGCTTTCTAAATTCTCTATTTTCTCAAACACAGATAAATAATCAAATACAACAAATCATCAGTCCAGAACAATGGAAAATCAATCAGATTTATAGCGGGGAAAACAATTCAGTCCTTATCAATACCAATGAGGGAAAATTTATTCTTACTGGAAGCAGTGGAATGATCATAACCAGTAATCAGCCAATACAGATAGATACAGAGATTTCAATTGCGTTAAAATTTTCATCTCCTAAACGAACGACAGTATCAATCTTAACTGGACTAAGAAGTCCTGATGATACATCTGCAAATCCTTATGGTCTTGGACTCACTTATTATCCTGATATGAATCCGCAATTCCTCTTGTGGAGCCTTCCACCATTGCCAGGGGAAAAATATGGATTATATGGAAATTATTGTGTGATGGCTCCTGTAAAAAATCGTTTAAACTGGCCAGAAATGGTTAGGTGGAACTTTGACAAGGAAATTTCTACCCTTACACCCATTGACAAAAAATGGATACGGATAAGATATGTACTACGTCAAAATTGTTTACAGGTATGGCTTGATGACAGGTTGCTTCGTGAAATAAAAGGTCCATCGATAAATCCTGCTGGCTTTATTAAAATCTATTGTTATGAGGGCGTTGCTATTTCTTCAATCAAAATAAACCATGCTGAACAGAATACAAGATTTGAACCTATTCCCATAGATGGTTACACTAATGCTGGTGATTTTCCAAAAAATGACAGAATTGCGAAAATTCTGATTTTGCACAAAGAAAATAGATTGAATGTTGGTAATATCCCATTTTTATTAGCCAATGATCATCCGGGTCGGAATCATGTAGATATTGGCAAGTCGTGGGCTATATTTGGTCTACTTGAAGGTGCATTTGATGGTTGGTCTGGAGAAGTACCGAGATGGCGAGGAGCATTATACATTGAACCAGGTAGAATTCAATTTAGAGTTCCAAATGCCCAGTATACAAAAGTTCATCTTATTGCTGCAGCAGATGACATTCAGGATACAGTTCCTGTAGTGACGGCTGTTTTTTACAGACCCAATGCAGGACACCCGTTACCATTCCAGACAAAGGTGCCCCTCTATAAAGCAAGCTCCACAAGCACAGTAAAAATTCCATTTGTCACAGAAAAAGGGAAAAGAGGAAATCTTTATCTTATTACCATCCCGCTTCTGAAAGAAGGATTAAAAGGTTTTTCAGATCTCCCTTATCTGGAATTTGAACTTACGAAAAATGTTTCTATTTACAGAAGTTTTCCAGACCCGATTTATTACAGTATGCATCAAGCAGGACTACCAAGCAGTGTTCACGTTTTTGCAATAACACTGGAAAAAGCTGATGTGGAAGTTGACTTTGTACCTTCTCAGTTTGCGCATATATGGGTATGTCCTGATGAGCCAAGTTATACCTGTAATCTTTCTAATGTTTCAAACAAGAATAAGATTGTATCTGTTTCTATCAAGACACAAAGTTTCGATAAAATTGAAAAAACCGCACAGACAAAAAAAATCCTTGTACCTGCTAAGAAATCCATCAGTCTCAGATTTATGTTAAAACTGAATAGGTTTGGCTATCACAAGACAGAATTCTCAGTAATTGATGGCCAAGAAAAAAGAGTCTTCACAGGCTCCCTTGCATATCTTCATCCCGATACAAGAGAACGTGGCGAATGGAAGGGAGGTAAGGGCCAAATTTTCGGTTTCTGGGACTGGAATGGCGGACACGATACACCTTCAGGAATTCCTCGGCTTGAAGTAATGGTAAAAGCCGGTGTTGAGTCATGCATGAGACCTTTCATTGAAGAATCTACACCTGAAACTGAATTGAAATATCTTATTAACCATAAGATGAAAACATACTTTCTTGCTTATCAATTACACATGACAAAAGAACATATAGGTATCCCCTGGGATAGTTCAAAACCAGATGAAATGAAAAAAGCAATCATCGAAGCTATAAAAAAATCGCCTCTTTCAAAACCAACAAAAATCAACGAACCTGAACTTGCTGTTTTTTATGCAGAGCCACTCATTGGTCCTATTTCTTACATAAGTTTGCCAGAATTTTACGGAGACCCTCCTTATCAAATGACATCCGAGGAAAAATCTCGTTACGAAAAATTTCTCCAGGAATTTATTATTGCTGCCTCAGCAATCAAAAAAGAATGGCCGCAGGCGAAATGTCTGCTTCCATGGGGCATCCCTTCGTTTCCGATTCCGTTTCTCAGGTACAGTAAAGAAGCCACTGAACTGATGGATGGACCAGCTCTTGATGTTGTTCTTTTTGAAAGAATTCCTGAAATGCAAATGCATCAGGTCACATTTGCTTCTGTAATGTGGCAACTCAAACAGGAGTGGTTGAAAACAGGTAAAAAATGGCCTGAATTGATGTCGATTGAAGGACCGTCTGTTTCTCCATCAATACCAGGTGCTTTGACACCACAGGAAGAAGCAGACCACACTGTCAGGGCATATCTTATTCTGATGGCATATAACACCACACGGCATTTCGGCTGCCCGGCAGGTTTTCAATGTGCTGGTGCATGGGGTGAAACTCACTATGGTGGAGGCTTATGCAATAGAATCCCCCTGTTATATCCAAAACCAGTATATTGTGCGTATGCCACATTAACAAGACAAACCAACAGAATGAAGTATTCAAAAATGATTCATACAGGAAGCAACACAGTTTTTTGTTTGCAATTCAAGCATTACAAAACAGGGAAAACACTCCATGTATTGTGGACAATTAGAGGAACGAGACAAATTATGATAGATGCTCAAAAAGGCACCTCAATACAGGTGTATGACTCTATGGATAATCCTTTGACTGTAAAAGAAAGAAATGGAAAATATACAATTACTATCAGCAGTTCTCCTGTATATGTCTGGGGTATTGAAAAGGATCCTTCTATATCACTTGGACAACCCAATCATAGTGATGCAAAACCCTCAAAATATTCAATTAAAATTGGAAACCTGGGAAATGGTTCATGGAGAATTATTTCTGAAAGAGACATGGACTATGAAAATGTGCATACAGAATTTGTAAAAAAATTTTTAGGTAACATGAAAGCCAGCATCACGAACGCGCCGAGCCAACAGGGGGCTACAGCACTATCCATTTCATTTAGTAAACAGGAGAAAGAGAGGAAAACGATGCCCTACTATACAACGATTGTACCAGAAAAACCGATTGTAATACCTGGTAAACCAAGCCATCTTGGATTATGGATAAAAGCAAACAGTGATTGGGGCAGAATCGTTTATTGTCTGAGAGATGCCAAAGGTGAAAAGTGGATCAGTAATGGAAAAAATGGAGAGTGGAACGTGGATGATGTCCATTGTGCAAGCATGTTTTGTTTTGATGGATGGAGATACTTAAGATTTGAATTACCTGGTAATCATCCTTATGACTGTTTCAGGGAACCAGGAACTTGCTGGTGGGGAAACTACGGAGGCGATGGTATTGTTGATCTTCCCCTCTCAATTGAAAAAATTTTTGTTGAAAGACGAACCCATGTAATTGTTGGTGATGAACTTATGCCTGCGAATATGGCTGACACCTTATTCGCCGACCTATATGCAGAATACGCATGCAATGAAAATAAAACAGATGAAGCGATAAGGCTTTCAAAATTGAGAATGCCAGTGGCAAACGATATTCCTGAAATTGATAATCCAATTGTAAAATTTCGGGAAGCAGGAGTATTTCCTTCAACTGAGATAACATCAATAACTATACCTGAACGGGAATACGATGGTACGAAATGCCATGTCTGGTTTAAAAAAATGGAAAATGCAAACTTGTATGAAATCTGGGTAAGTCCCTACGAAAACGGCGCTGGAGCTATTTGCCTTGGAGAAAAATGGACAGAACCCGGAGGATTGCTCACCGGGTTGAATCCAGATACAGATTTATACATTTTTGTGATTTATCGAGACAAAAACGGCAGCCCATCAAAACCATCTAACGCATTTCACATAAAACTAAAGGATATGTTCCCGATGAAATAAATTCAAACAAGGTTCATCTCAATCATTGCTTCTGCAATCTGAACAGCATTCTGTGCAGCACCTTTTTTGATATTGTCTCCAACCACCCACATATCAATGGCATTATCAAGCGCAGGATTTTTTCTGAGCCTGCCAACATAGACATCGTCCTTTCCGGAAACTTCCAGGGGTAATGGATATTTTGCATTTTCAGGTTCATCAAGCAATTTCACGCCTTTTGATGACTTCAAAATCTCACGGCACTCATTGATATCTGGCGTGGTCTCAAATTGAACCGTAATTGCTTCAGAATGTCCATTAAAAACAGGAACTCTGACGCACGTCGCTGAAATCAGAATATCAGACCTGTCAAGAATTTTTCTTGTCTCGAGAATCATTTTTACTTCTTCTGTATAGTATCCTGGAAATTCGTGAGAAATGTTTCCGATATGAGGAATCACATTAAAAAGAATTCTATGGGGATAAACCTGGAAAGTAACTTTTTGACCTTTCTCAAACTGGTGCAATTGATTTTCAAGTTCTTCCAGTGCTTTGCTGCCTGTTCCAGAAACGGCCTGGTATGTTGAAACAATAATTCTTTTTGCTCTGTATTTTGTGTGAAGTGGTGCAACCGCCATTAACATGATGATGGTAGAACAATTAGGATTTGCAATAAAACCTTTGTGTCTTTTCAAGTGTTCAGCATTGACCTCAGGAATTACAAGTGGAACATTCGGGTCCATCCTAAAATCACCACCATTGTCAATCACAATTGCTCCTTTTTCAACTGCCTTCCAGCCAAACTCAACGCTTGCCCCTTTTTCTCCCTCAGTACCAGCAAAAAATGCAAAATCCACACCGTCGAAAGAAGCATCGTCAGTTTTCCTAATCTGAAAATGTCTTCCTGCAATCATTTCATCTCTTTCTCTTGTTGCCAGAACCTTCAGGTTAGAAATAGGGAAATTTCTTTCAAGTAAAACTTCAACCATTTTTTTCCCAACAAGTCCTGCTCCAACAACTGCAACATTATACTTTTTCATTGAAAAAACCTCCGCCTATTAAATCTTCAAAACCAATTCTTCATTTTTCAGTGAAATACTGAACAAACAAGTCCTGACCGCAGCCGTTAATTTTCGGAACGCGAAATAATTGCTGATGCTAATAAAGCAACCAAATATGCTTTCAAAATATCAAATGGAATAAACGGTATAACTGAAAGAAGCAATGTCTGCTTCAAATCAGTCCTCATTACAAAAGAAAACCATGTCGCTCCGAAAATGTAAATTATAGAAATTCCACATAGCATCAGTAAAACCAGATTAGTAAATTTGAAAGATTTTGTATTCGTGCTGGTAATATAGCCGACAAAAAAAGATGCCGGAATAAAACCAATAATGTACCCAAGGGAAGGAAGAAAAATATGAGTCAGTCCGCCAGTTCCTCCAGAAAACCATGGAATTTTTGTTATCCCGCCAATCAAATAAGTACTTTGACTGACAACTGCCCAGTTTTTCCCCAGTAACACACCAGTTAAAAGCACCATAAAGACCTGGCCTGTTATGGGGACAGGTGTAAATGGTAATTTTATTACAATTTGTGCAGAAACACCTGTGAGAAAAGAAAAAGCCAGAGACATTATCACTTTTTCGACAATTGTTGCTGAACGTATCCAATCAAAATAATGTTGCCAGACAAAATTCCACTTTTTTATAACATGTTCCATCATTACCCCCAGAATTAAATACTCGAAACAAATCCAGCAATTAATGCGCCAACCTCTGCAGTACCCATCCCCATCTTACCCGCTTCAAGACTTTTGATATAGCCTTCTGAAAGCGTCTTGCAGATTGCTTTTTCTATGGTTTCTGCAGCCAGTGTCTCCCCAAGCGTATCAAGCATCATAGCGCCTGCTGCTATCGTGGCTATTGGACAGATGACATTTTTCCCGGTATATTTGGGGGCAGAGCCATGTATCGGTTCAAACATACTTACTCCTTCAGGATTGATATTGCCTCCTGCTGCAACTCCCAGACCTCCCTGAGTAATAGCGGCAAGGTCTGTAATAATATCGCCAAACATATTATTTGTTACGATTACATCAAACCATTCAGGATTCTTCACCATCCACATGCATGTTGCATCGACAAATGCAAAATCAAGTTTTATATCAGCATACTCTTTTTGCACTTCCTGACATGTCCTTCTCCACAGGTCTCCAGAAAATGTTAAAACATTGGCTTTATCAACACATGTTAATGTCTTGTTTTTGTTTCTTTTCCTGGCAAGTTCAAATGCATATCTCACGCACCTTTCAACACCCTTTCTGGTGTTGATATCTAATTGCGTGGCAATTTCATCCATGGTTCCCTTCTTGAAAAAACCGCCTATTCCACAGTAAGCACCTTCAGTATTTTCCCTCACAACAACATAGTCAATATGTTCAGGACCTTTATCCTTCAAAGGTGTCCAGACACCTGGATATAATTTTACCGGACGCAAGTTTATATACTGGTCGAGTTCAAATCTAATTTTCAATAATATTCCCTTTTCAAGTATTCCGGGTTTTACATCAGGATGTCCAATTGCACCAAGATATATCACATCAAGCTTTTTGAATTCTTCTATTGCAGAGTCAGGCAAGGTTTCACCCGTTTTAAGATACCTGTCTCCTCCAAAGTCATAGTAAACTGTATCCAGTTGAAAATTAAATCTATCAGCGGCTGCCTTTAAAACCTCCATTCCTGCACTAATAATCTCTGGACCAACACCATCGCCCGGAATCACCCCTACCTTATATGTTTTTCCTTTACCCATGACATTAATCCTCCACTTTCGATAATCTGTTGAAGAAAATCAGGATATTTCATAAAGGTTCCTGTTTCACCTCTTGTTAAATTTACCATTGTTCCGGTGTCAAAATCGATTTCCAGGATATCGCCTTGTGAAATCTGTTCAGTAAACGGTGTCTCAATAATTGGAAGTCCAATATTGATGGCATTCCTGAAGAAAATCCTTGCAAAACTCTTTGCAATAACAACTGAAATACCACATCCTTTTATTGCTAGGGGCGCGTGTTCCCGACTTGAACCGCAGCCAAAATTTTCACCAGCAACGATAATATCCCCTTTCTCAATTTTCCTTGAAAAATCAGGAAAAATTGTTTCCATACAATGAGAAGCCAGTTCTTTAATATCAGTCGTATTCAGATATCGGGCGGCTATAATGTCATCTGTGTTAATGTGATCACCAAACTTCCATACTTTTCCCTTAATAACCATGTTTCACCTCATCTGGGTGTGAAATTCTGCCCATGATTGCAGATGCCATTGCAACCTCAGGATTTGAAAGATAAACCATACTTTCAGGATGTCCCATTCTGCCGATAAAATTTCTGTTTGTGGTCGCAATCGCCACCTCACCTTTCCCAAGAACTCCCATGTGTCCACCAAGACACGGGCCACAGGTAGGAGGGCTTATCACGCAACCGGACTCAACAAAAACATCAATCAATCCTTCCTTTAACGCCTGCTGGTAAACCTTCTGTGTTGCAGGTATAATAATTGTCCTCACTTCTGGATGTACAGTCCTGCCCTTTGCAATCATCGCAGCTTTTCTGAGGTCTGAAATTCGCCCATTTGTGCAAGATCCAATAACAACCTGGTCAATTCTTACATTTGAAAATTCTCTGACATCTTTTGCATTGGATGGCAAATGAGGTGCTGACACCTGAGGTTCAATAGTTCCCACATCTATTTCAATAATGTTTTCGTATTTTGCGTCTTTGTCGCTTTTATAAAATATTCCCTTTTCACTCGCAACAGAAACCAGAAATTCTTCTGTAATTCTATCTGGCGCAATAATACCATTTTTCCCGCCTGCTTCAATCGCCATATTACAAATCGTCAATCTGTCATCCATAGAAAGATCTTCAATTGCTTCTCCAGTAAATTCCATTGCCATGTATCTGGCACCATCAACACCAATTTTGCCAATAGTGTAAAGAATAATATCTTTGCCACCCACATATCTACCACACCTACCTTTATAAATAAATTTAATTGTTGATGGAACTTTTAACCAGATTTTTCCAGTAATCATAGCGAATGCAACATCTGTGCTGCCCACACCGGTTGAAAAAGCCCCAATAGCGCCATAAGTACATGTGTGACTATCTGCTCCAATTACAAGGTCTCCAGCATGAATAAGACCCTCTTCTGGGAGAAGTGCGTGTTCAATACCAACCTTCCCAATTTCATAGAACCTTACACCATGCCTTTTGGAAAAATTTCTCAGAAGTCTTACCATTTCAGCACTCTTAATATCCTTGCAGGGTGTAAAGTGGTCAGGAACAAGGACGATCTTCCCTGGATCAAAAACTTTATTTGCTCCTGCCTTATTAAACTGCTCAATTGCAAGTGGTCCAGTAATGTCATTGGCAAGAATTAAATCAACATTCGCTTCTATGAACTGTCCAGGAAAAACTTCCTTCGATCCCGAATGTGCCGCAAGTATTTTTTCAGTGATTGTCATCGAAATCCTTTCGATACCAATGTGTTAGGAATTTAAGTACCACGATATTTCTTCTTCACCAGATTCTTTCTTGATAAATATTGATTGATGGCATTAAGATAAGCTCTGGCACTTGCTTCAATTATATCAGTACTTACTCCTTTCCCTGCAACTCTCATGCCATCAATCATAAGTGAAACAATTACCTCACCCTGAGCATCTTTTCCACCGGTTACTGCTGAAATTTTATACTCCTGTAATTTTGGTGATATTTTTACTATCCTGTCTATTGCTTTGTAAAGAGCATCAATTGGACCATCACCAAGAGAAGCATCTTCAATAATTTCGTTCTTTTTTCGAATTCTTACTGTCGCGCTTGGCAATGTGGAAGTACCTGAAATGATATGGAAATACTCCAGAGTATAAGTCGGTTCAACAGCAGATATTGTCTCCTGCTCAGCAAGAACAAGGAGGTCAAGATCATTGACTTCTTTCTTCTTATCTGCAAGTTTTTTGAACTGTTCGAAAATCTTATTCAGTGTATTTTCGTCAACAGAAACACCAAGAGATTCCAGTCGCAATTTCAATGCGTGCCTGCCGGAATGCTTTCCAAGAACAAGGGTACTTTCTGGAATTCCTACCATCTTTGGATGCATAATTTCATAGGTCTCTCTGCATTTTATTACACCATCCTGATGAATCCCTGATTCGTGTTTGAAAGCATTATCTCCCACTATGGCTTTATTCGGTTGCACAGGAATCCCGGTAAGAGAAGACACAAGTTTGCTAATTCTGTAAATGTGTTTCGTCTCCAGGTCAACCCTCACTCCGTAATATTTTTTTCTCACAATGAGATTCATCGCTATTTCTTCAAGAGACGCGTTTCCAGCCCGTTCACCAATACCATTGATCGTGCACTCGACCTGTCTGGCACCATTTTTTACAGCAGCAAGCGAATTCGCAACCGCAAGTCCAAGATCGTTGTGACAGTGCACACTGATAACAATTTCCTGTGGGATTTTTTCTCTTAAAAACTTAATCAATGCTCCATACTCTTCAGGAACAGCATAACCAACTGTGTCGGGTATGTTAAGAGTCCTTGCACCTTCATCTACAACAGTTTTGCACACCTCGAGAAGGAAATCGGGTTCAGTTCTGGTGGCATCCTCAGGAGAAAATTCAATGTCGTCAATAAACTTTTTCGCAAAACTTACCATCTCTTTGGCAATCCTTATTATTTCACTTTTTGCTTTTACAAGCTTGAATTTTCTATGAATTTCTGACGTTGCAAGAAAAAGATGTAAACGTGGCTTTTGCGCACTTTCAAGAGATTTCAGTGCAATTTCTATGTCCTTTGGTACACATCGCGCAAGTGCGCAAATTACAGGACCTTTAACCTCTTTTCCAATCAATTTTACGGCATACGCATCGTCTTCTGACGCCACCGGAAAACCCGCCTCGATTACATCGACATTCAATTTTGCAAGATGTCTGGCAATCGTCAGCTTGGCGCTGCTTGTAAGGCTGGCTCCAGGAGATTGTTCGCCGTCCCTTAATGTTGTATCAAAAAATATTATTCTGTCCATGATATTGTTGTAAAAATATTATTTGGTGCCACAAATTTTACTTAGAATTATATTTTATACTTACTTGACAGAAAAATCAAAAATGAATATATTTATTAACATGAACAAAAAAGAAATCTGCAAAGTCGCTCTTGCAATTTTAATGGTCGGTATGCTTTTTTCCGGGTGCTCAAAAGAAAAAAAGCCCTCAGTAAATATTGATGAAAAATTATTGCAGGAAGCCATCGAATATGGCAAATCAAAAGCAGGTGTTTCTAACTATGAATTCATGGAACCATGGAGTGTTTATCTTGGATATGAAATAGGCAAGGGTAGAGCGGTGTACTTTACTCCGTTTTTACATGCCGCACAAATGGCAAAAAATGCCGCTGAGAAAAATCTTAAACCTGATATAAACATAATAAGAAAAGCGGTTGCTGCGAAAAGCAATACTCTTAATTTTCTGATTTTGACCTATGGAAACGAACCTGACGCTTCGAGAAGAATAAAAGCTTACCTTATTTATGATAAGACACGAGTTGAACCTGTGTATGCCCATTTTCCCCCTTTTGGAGAGTTTAACCGGGATTATTATCAACAGATTAATGGAGAAGTAAGATTTTCTAAAAAGGATATTCCCGAAAACGCCATAGTTAAATTATGTATTGAAATTCTTCCTAAGGAAGAAAAAGAACAAAAACCTCATGAACACGAACATCATCATGAGTCAGAAATAGTCGTTGGGCAACAAGTACAGCAGCATATCATCACAGAATTCATATTTGATCTGTCTAAATACAAATAGATCTGCATACTGAACAAAGCCAAATGGAATACGAATATCTCAAGGAACCTTTGCAAAAATATATTGATCGACTTTCTGGAAAATCACCATGCCCTGGCGGCGGCAGCGCGGCAATCTTATCTCTCGCCCTCGCAAATGCCTTGATTGTGATGGTATGTAATTACACGGTTGACAGTTCAAAAGTAGGAGAAAATTCCCGAAAAATCTCGAAAGATATTTTAGATAATGCCTTACAAATACAACCAGTATTAAACAAATATGTTGAACAGGACAGTATCATCTATAGACAAATCCAGGAAACAATGAAGCTTCTCAGAAAAGACCCAACCAGGACGAAAGAACACGAAGATGTGTTGAAGAAAAGTATTGATTTACATATCCAGATACTTGATTATTGCAAATCCATGTTACATTGGAACGAAATGCTTATGGATCACTGTAATCCTTATTTGATAAGTGACGTCGGAGTGTCCACTTCATTGATCGAGGGTGTGATAAGAGCAACAGTAATTAATGTTTTAATAAACCTTGTTGAAATTAAAGATGACAAATACGCAGCAGAGATAAAAAACAAATTACAAATTTTGTCTTTATTAACAGACAAAGCAGTTGACATAATAAAAAAGGTGGGAGCAAAAATCTCTTTGAGAACATAATCCAAACAATGGAGGGAAGATGGCTGCTCAAATTCTTGCAGGAAAAGAAATTGCTGAGAAAATCAAGCAGATAGTAAAGAAAGACCTTGAGCAATTAAAAACAAGGGGAATCGTTCCAAAACTCGTTGCTGTACAGGTGGGAGAAAATCCATCGTCTCTCGTTTATCTTGGTGCGCAGAAAAAAAGCTGTGCTGCAATTGGTATAGAGCACGAAGTAAAAAATCTTGATGGAAACGTTTCTGAATCTGATCTGATTCAATTTATAAAAAATTTAAACGAGGATAGAACAGTTACCGGCATTATATTACAAATGCCACTGCCACCAAGTATGGATGTAAGAAAAGTTCAATCTACTATCAGTCCGGAAAAGGATGTGGAAGGTGTTAATCCAGCAAATTTAGGCTGGATCGTGTATGGTAGACCGGTGCTGGCTCCATGCACTGCACTTGCCGTAAAAGAATTGATCGATTCCACTGGCGTTAACCTTTATGGTAAAGAAGTTGTGATGGTAGGTCACAGCGACATCGTTGGCAAACCAGTTGCGCTTTTGCTTGTTGATAAATTTGCCACTGTGAGTATATGCCATATTGGAACCAGTGATAGTGGTATGCTCGAAACCCATGTCAGTAGAGCAGAAATCCTTGTGGTTGCTGTTGGAAAGGCTCATTTAATCAAAGGTAGTTGGGTAAAGAAGGATGCAATAGTTGTAGACGTTGGAATCAATAAACTGGGTGATAAAATTGTGGGAGATGTTGAATTTGAAGTTGCAAAAGAAAATGCATCGTGGATTACACCTGTCCCTGGTGGGGTAGGACCAGTAACCACTGCAATTTTATTGAGAAATACTGTGCTTGCGGCAAAGATGCAATTTCTAAACTAATTTTTACAAACTCACGAAAGGGAGGAAAAATGTTATCAGATCTTGAAATTGCACAAAAAGCAAAAATAAAAGACATTCGAGAAATCGCTGAGAGTATTGGTATTGATGAGGAATTTCTTGAGCTTTATGGAAATTATAAAGCAAAGGTTTCTCTTGAAATTATGAGGAAGATTGAACACAACCCTCTGGGTAAATACATTGATGTTACTGCCATTACACCAACCCCACTGGGAGAAGGAAAGACGGTTACCACAATAGGACTCTCGCAAGCAATTGGAAAGCTTAAAAAAAGGGTTTTCACCTGTATCCGTCAACCATCTCTTGGACCTGTATTCGGCATTAAGGGAGGTGCAGCAGGAGGCGGATACTCACAGGTTATTCCGATGGAGGATTTCAATCTTCACCTAACAGGAGATGTTCACGCTGTTGGGATTGCTCATAATCTTCTGGCTGCATTTATTGATAACTCTCTTTTAAAAGGCAATCCTCTAAATATTGATCCACTTTCAATCACCTGGCCAAGAGTAGTTGATGTAAGCGATAGAGCACTTCGCCACATCATTATAGGCCTTGGCGGAAAAGATGATGGAATTCCAAGGGAAACAGGTTTTGATATCACAGTCGCCTCAGAAGTAATGGCAATTCTTGCGTTAACCAGCGATATTTTTGACTTGAAAAAAAGATTATCAAACATTATTATTGGAACAACAAAAAAGGGTGCACCTGTAACAGCGGCAGATTTGAAAGCTTCTGGTGCAATGACAGTTCTCCTAAAGGATGCAATTAAGCCAACATTGATGCAAACACTTGAACATACCCCTGTGTTTGTCCATGCGGGACCTTTTGCAAATATTGCGCATGGAAACAGTTCAATTATAGCAGATAAAATTGCACTTCGCCTCGCAGATTATGTTGTAACAGAAAGCGGTTTCGGCGCAGATTGCGGATTTGAAAAGTTTGCAAATATCAAGTGCAGATATAGCGGATTGAAACCAGATTGCGTGGTAATTGTTTGTTCCATCAGGGCTTTGAAAATGCACAGTGGACAATTCAAGGTTATACCAGGAAAACCTCTCGATAAAGGACTGATTGAAGAAAATCTGGACGCTATAAAAAAGGGTTCAACCAATCTTACAAAACATATCGAAAACGTTAGTCTTTTTGGAATTCCCGCTGTGGTGGCAATCAATCGATTTACCACTGACACAGAAAGAGAAGTTGAGCTGGTAAAAGAATTGGCTCTTAATGCAGGAGCAAAGGCAGCAGAAGTAAGCAATGTCTGGGCAGAAGGTGGGAATGGCGGACTATCTCTTGCAAGCAAGGTTCTGGAGGCATGCGAAGAAAAACACGACTTCCATTTTCTTTATCCGCTTGAAAAATCTATAAAGGAAAAAATAGAAATCATCGCGACAAAAATTTATGGAGCTGAAAGAGTTTCTTATTCGCCAACGGCAGAAGAAAAAATAAAATTGTACACCCGCTGGGGATTCAACAGTCTACCAATCTGTATGGCAAAGACCCATCTTTCTCTATCCCATGACCCTAATCTCAAGGGTGCACCGAAAGGATTTACTCTACCGATAGAAGACGTACGGCTTTCAGCAGGAGCTGGATTTATATACCCGCTCTGTGGAAAGATGAGGACCATGCCCGGACTCCCGACAGAACCTGCAGGAACGCGCGTGGACATAGACGAAAAAGGTAGAATTGTTGGCCTCTTTTAGGAGATTTATGACAGTATTGCCTGAACTCATCATAGAACAGATAAAAAATATTGGTATTAAGAGCGGTATAACACCTTATCTTGTTGGCGGCTATATTAGAGACAAATTTTTAAGACGCAGAACGCATGATATTGATGTCATGGTAGAAACTGATGCCCTTGAGTTTGCACGACTCTTTGCAAAAACATACGGATATCCCTCACCAATTTTTTACGGAAGATTTGGCACAGCAATGATTGAAATTAACAAAAACAAAATAGAATTTGCAACCGCAAGAAAAGAAAGTTATGACGAAAACTCTCGAAAACCCCATGTAAAACCAGCCACAGTACTTGAAGATCTGGCACGTCGAGATTTTACTATCAATGCGATAGGGTTGAATTTATTAACTGGCCAGATACTTGACCCATTTGGCGGAAAAAAAGATATCCGGGCAAGAATCATCAGAACACCAGTTGACCCTGATAAAACATTCTATGACGACCCACTCAGAATTCTTAGAGGTATACGATTTGCAACAACATTAAATTTCAACATAGAAGAAAACACAAAAAGAGCAATGGCAAATAATGCAAAACGTTTGTTAATAGTAAGCCAGGAAAGAATTGCAGATGAAATAATGAAAATTATTGCTGCCAGAAAGCCATCAAAGGGATTTTTTCTTATGGATGAAATTGGTATACTTGAATTAATTCTACCCGAAGTCGCATTATTGAAAGAAAAAAGAACAAGTCACCCATGCAAGGAGCTTTTCGAACATACACTTCAAGTACTTGACAACACTGCTTCCCTGACAAAAAGTCCGGTATTTCGATTGGCAGCTCTTCTTCATGATATAGGTAAACCCAAAACATTAAAAGTTGAAAACGGCAAAGTATCGTTTCACAGACACGAAATCATTGGCGCAAAAATGAGCATAAAAGTTTGTGAAAAATTGAAAGTTTCACAAAATGACACAGAAACAATTGGATTACTAATAAGACATCATCTCAGACCTCATCTTCTGGCAAAAGAAAATCCCACTGATACTGCTCTTGCCCGATTTATTAGAGAAATAGGTGCACATATGAAAGGACTTTTTATTATTGCCAGAGCAGATATCACAAGCAAGAACGAAAAAAAGGTGAATCAGGGAAGAGAAAAGATTCTCGCTCTGTATGAACGGATAAAACAGGTAAACAAAAAGATGCGTCTGGCAAAATTCAAACTTGCGATTGATGGATTTGATATAATGGAAATTCTTAATATCAAACCAGGAAAGCAAGTTGGACTAATTAAGAAAAATTTGGAAGAACTGGTTTTGAGTGGTAAGATTGAAAATAAGAAGAAAGTGTTGAAGGAATATCTGAAAAAAGCAGGTACCGATATTTTAGCAGGTGTAAACGATGAAAAAAGAAACAATGAATATCCTGTGGGCACCATGGAGAATAAATTTCATTAAGAAAGTAAAAAGCAAAAAATGTTTCCTCTGTGAAATCAGTAATAAAAAAAGAAGCGAATTTCTTTTATGGAAGGGCACCTATACCATGGTTGTTATGAATATCTATCCCTATAACAATGGACATCTCATGATAGCACCCATTAAGCACAAGAAAGATTTTGACAAAATACAGGGAAAAGAGGTCTGCGAAATGTTCAATATTCTGAAAACAGCCATTCAAATTCTAAACAAAACATTAAAACCACATGGTTTCAACGTAGGCGTCAACCTTGGCAGGTGTGCAGGTGCAGGACTTCCAGGGCATCTTCATATACACATTGTTCCAAGATGGAATGGGGATACTAACTTTATGCCGTCCATTGCATCTACAAAAGTTATTTCTCAATCTCTCGAAGAGTTGTCCAGAATACTGAAAAAAGAATTTTTAAAAATTGAGAAAGGGTAAACATGTACATTGCAGATTTTCATATCCACTCGAAATACAGCCGTGCCACCAGCAAAAATATGGATATAGAACACCTTACCCGCTGGGCAAAAAACAAAGGCATCTCTTTACTCGGAACCGGGGATATTACACATCCGTTATGGTTTTCTGAACTCAGAAAAAAGCTTCAACCTTCAGAACAAGCAGGAATTTATAAATTTGATAACATTGACTTTATTTTAACAGGTGAAGTAAACAACATATTCACTAAAAATAAGGTGGTCAGGAAAATTCACAATATTGTATTTTTTCAATCGTTTGAAGGCGCTGAAACATTTAACAAGAATCTGGAAAAGTTTACAGATTTGCTTATTGACGGTAGACCAATTCTTCAGATTGATACAAGGACACTTGCTAAAATGGTTAGAGACGCTGATCCAGAAGGTTTCGTTGTCCCGGCACATATCTGGACACCACACTTTTCGCTATTTGGAGCAAATTCTGGTTTTGACAGAATCGAGGACTGTTTTGAAGAAGAAATTAATAATATTTTTGCGCTTGAAACAGGTCTTAGCAGTGACCCTCCTATGAATTGGCTACTTTCAATGCTTGACCAGTTTACATTGATTTCAAATTCAGATGCTCATTCGCCACAAAAAATCGGAAGAGAGGCAAATGTTTTTTCAAAGCCATTCTCTTTTATGGAATTAAAAGAAATTCTTAAAACTCAGGACAAGACAAGATTTTTATTTACAATTGAGTACTTTCCTGAAGAAGGTAAGTATCACTATGATGGTCATAGATTTTGTAAGGTTCGGCTTTCTCCGGAAGAGACACTAAAGAATAAATTTTTATGTCCTGTATGTGGAAAAAAGGTGACAGTTGGCGTAATGCATAGAGTGATGACTCTTGCGGATAGAAAAAATCAGAATCAACCTGCAAATAAAATTGGATATAAACGCCTTGTTCCCCTTGATCAGATTATCGCTTCTGTTTATCAAAAAGATATGGATTCAAATTTCACAATGCAGATGTATACCCAGGTTATCGGCAAACTGGGTCCTGAATTGAAAATTTTACTTGAGATATCAGAACAGGAGCTGTTTTTAAATTTGCCAAAAGAGCTCGCGACTGGTATAAAACTTGTCAGAGAAGAAAAACTTATTGTTATACCTGGATATGATGGAGAATTCGGAACAGTTAAGATCAATCCGCTACTTTCTGAGAGTCAGGTCCAGCAGACCCTTTTTTAAGAAATCGCACGATGCTTTAATATTGATTCAGAACAATAACATACTCTCAAGAATCTGGGCGATTTTGTTTTATCCATTATCTCTTTTGTGGCTTTTAGGTTGTTATATCAAATATATTAGAGCAAACAAGGAGGTGGTAAAAACAGTAGTAGTATCCGTTGGAAATCTGGAAGTAGGTGGTACAGGCAAAACACCCGTAACAATAAAAGTCGCAAAAATCCTTAAAAATTCTGCATCAAAAATCTGCATTATAAGTTATGCAAAGAATAGAAAAAGTGTAGACGAATCTATTGTTATCTCAAATGTATTACCAGAATTAGAGGTTTTGTCCGGGAAAAACCGTAAACAGATATTCTATGAAACTCTTGGCAAAAACCCAGAACTTGTTATTATTGACGACGGGTTTCAGTATTTTGAAATTTCTAACAAAATTAATATTGTTCTTGTTGATCCAAAAACACCGGTCAATTTTTTAATTCCATCGGGACGAATGCGCTTTTCCATAAGTTTTCTGAAGTATGCAGACGCAATCATTGTGAAGAAAAGAAATACCAATCGAAATTATTCCAGGTTTACTAATCAGATTAAAAAATTCAACAAACCGATTTACTTTTTAGAATACTCTCCGTTATATTTAGAAAATGTGCAGGGAGAAAAAATTTCATTGTCTATAGTTAAGAATAAAAAGGTTCTTGCATTTTGTGGTATCGCAAAACCTTTGGATTTTATCGACAAGGTTGAACAACTTGGTCCTCAGGAAATTTACGCAACATGGTATCCTGACCATTTTCAATATTGTGAAAAAGATGCAGAGGAACTACAGGAAATTTTCTTTCGGATGAACCTTGATATTGCAATCACTACTGAAAAAGACCTTGTAAAACTTAAAAATCTGAAGATAATTATACCCTTATATGGGCTTGTTATCGAAACAAAAATCGAACCCGATCAATCTTTTAAAAGATGGCTTTTTGAAAAATTTTTTAATACGAAAGAAGAATTGCTCAACTATTGAAATGCAGAAATCTATGTTATAATTAGTATAATGGAACGATTTGAACCAAAAAAATTTATCACCAGGAAAATTCAGAATCTCCGTTCCCAGGCCAGCGGAAAACGCATCATTGTGGCTGTTTCTGGTGGAATCGATAGTATGGTTTGCTTTGAAATCGCCAGAAAGGCAACAATAAAACAGGAGGGGCAAACAATACCTTTTATTATTGATACAGGTCTAATGAGACAAAACGAAGTTAAACAGATCGAAGAATATTTCAGAAAGAAATACAATATAGAACTTCAACGATGGGATAAACAAAATGACTTCATTTCGGCATTAAAAGGAATCATCTCGCCTGAAGAGAAAAGGAAAACTTTCAGAGACGTTTTTTATAGAATTATGAGTCAGGCAATGAGAAGTTACGCAGCAGATTTACTGGTTCAAGGGACAATACTTTCAGATATCGTTGAAACCCAAAAGGGAATAAAAACACATTTTAATGTATTACACGAAGCAGGAATTAATCCTGCAAACTATGGATTAAATCTATTTGAGCCCCTGAAAGAATTGACAAAATCTCGGGTTAAAATGGTCGCCAAAAATCTTGACATCCCACCAAAGTTTTTAAGAATTCAGCCATTTCCCGGACCTGGTTTTGCATTGCGAATCACAGGAGAAGTAACCTATGAACGAGTTGAAAAAATCAGGAAGGCCACTGAGATTGTGGAATCAGAATTGATGAGTCCCAAAATTTTTCAGGGTTTTCCTGTATTACTCACTGATAAAGCAACAGGTATTCAAAACGAATCTGCATTTGTGGGCGATATCATAGCAATCAGAATTGTAGAATCCAAGGATTCTCTGACCGCCAGGTCATATAGAATACCCTGGATAAAACTTGACAAAATTGCAAAGAGAATTCTTACAGAAATTCCGGGTATTGCAAGGGTTCTTTATGATGTAACACCGAAACCGCCTGGTACTATAGAATTTGTATAACTGTGTGTTTCTGTAACTTTTAAATTCTAATTCAGATATGACTGGCATAATAAACTACGGCGCTGGTAATATTTTTAGTGTTATCGTCAGCATCAGAAATTTGCATGAGGAAGTGATGGTTGTGTCAAAACCAGAAATGTTGAGAAATATCGATAGGATTATACTGCCAGGAGTCGGAGCTTTTGACCATGCAATGAAATATTTAAAAAAAACAGGCTTATCTGAGGCAGTAAAAGAAGAGATTAAAAAAGGTAAGTTTCTTCTCGGGATATGTCTTGGCTTACAGATGTTTTTTGAACATAGCGAAGAAGGAAAATTAAAAGGGCTTGGACTCATAAAAGGAGAAGTAAGAAAGTTGCCGGGTAAGGAAAATCTACCTGTTCCCCATATGGGATGGAATACTGTCAATATAATCCGTGATTCAAAGTTTCTCAAAAATTTACAGGATAATTCCTTTTTTTATTTCGCCCATTCGTTTTACTGCGTTCCTGAAGAAAAAAGCACTGTAGTAGCACTTACATCCTATGGAATAGAATTTGCTTCTGTCGTACAAAAAGATAACATTATAGGGGTACAGTTTCATCCTGAAAAAAGTGCAAAACATGGATTGCGCTTGTTAAAAAATTTTTTGAGAATGAAATAATATGCTTGCAAAAAGAATAATTCCCTGTCTTGATGTCAAGGATGGAAAAGTAGTAAAAGGAATTCATTTTAAAAATCTCAGACAGGCGGGAGAAGTCGTAGACCTTGCGAAGTATTATTCCGACCAGGAAGCTGATGAACTTGTATTCCTTGACATCAGCGCAACTTCCGAAGGACGTAAGACCTTGAAAAACCTGGTGAAAAATGTGGCATCAAATATTTCTATACCCTTCACTGTGGGCGGCGGCATCAAATCAATTGATGACATTCTCATTCTTCTTGAAAATGGCGCCGATAAGGTCTCCATTAACACTCAGGCAGTAAGGAATCCAAATATCGTCTATGAAGCAGCAAAGAAGTTTGGAAGCCAATGCATTGTCGTCGCAATTGATGCAAAAAGAATGGGAAGTCATCGCTGGGATGTTTATATCGAATCCGGGAAAATTCCAACAGGGATCAATGTAAAAGAATGGGCTAAACAGGTAGAGGACCTTGGCGCAGGTGAAATTCTTCTTACAAGTATTGACACCGATGGTACATTAGCCGGATATGATTTTCAATTGTTAACGAACATTACAAAAGCAGTAAAAATTCCGGTCATTGCTTCAGGAGGGGCTGGCTCGCTCGAGCACATTTACAAAGCTGTTACGGAATGTCGTGCTTCAGCCGTGTTGCTTGCATCACTGCTTCACTTTAAAACCTTTACAATAAAACAAATAAAAAAATTTCTTGCTGAAAGAAAAATCCCTGTTAGAATGAATTAGAATACCATGGATATTCTTGTGCTGGATGATGGTATTCCTGGAAATACTAACCAGTCTGTTGGAGTTGCCGAAGCCACTGGCTACAAATTCCACATTCTACGCGTAAAATTCAAAGGGCCATCATACAAACTACCAGGAAGAAAAGGCTCTACAAAAATTGTAACAAAAATTATTGCTTTCTTATTAAAAGTCAGGGCTTACAAACTTGCTGAGATGATTTTCAGAATATTCTCAAAAACTAATATCCCTGCGAAAAAATTTGATATTGTAATCTCCGCCGGCTCTTTTCTTGCGCCTGTAAATCTTATTATTTCCAGAAAACTGGCTGCCAGGTCAATCTGTATCATGACACCTGAAACGGTACCACTAAAACAATTCGACCTTTTAATTGTTCCCGTACATGATGTTGTTCGTTATCCTTTTCTTGCAAAATTTAAAAACACTCTCGTTACCATCGGGGCACCGAATAGAGTAAATGCCGATTTATTGAAATCCGCAAAGTCAAAAATGCTGAACAAAATAAAAATACCCGAAAAAACCAAAATAGGAATTATCATAGGAGGCAATGACCAGAACTATTATATAGATACTGAATGGGCAAACAAACTCTTGTCCGTGTTGAAAATGCTGGCAGAAAAGGATTTTGCCTTTTTCCTTACAACCTCAAGAAGGACACCAGAAAGTATTGTTTATTTTCTAAAAGAAACAACAAACATTCAAAATTTCGTATACCGAGAGTTTCCAGGAATAAGCTTTGATTCACATTATTTTGGAATTCTGGCAATCTGTGATATTCTTTTTGTAACTGAAGATAGCATCACGATGATGTCTGAGGCGTGTTCCACCGGTAAACCTGTAATTGTTCTGGGTACCGGTAGAAAAAGAAAAAAGATTGTTTTCGATACAACCATAGAGACACTTGTTAAAAACAAATATTGTTTGTATATCTCGGCTGACGAATTTGAAAAAATTCCAGAGTTTCTATTAAAAATTTCCAATTTAAGAACTTTTTCAATCCTTGATGATTCAACACAATGCGCAAAGAAAATCATAAATCTGGTGAATCAGTAAGGGTCCTGATTATTGATGGAACCAGCATCGAAAGTTGTTTATTGTTAACTCCAGTGATAAAACAGATCAAAGATCATGATAATGTCGCCAAAATTGATATTGTTGCAACAGCCGAATCAGAAAAATTTCTGAAAGAGTACAGATGGTTTGATCGGATTATTGTCCATAAAAAACACGGTTTTATACGAACCTACAGGACACTATGTACAGAAAGATATAAACTCATCATATCGTTTCGTCCATCAATAATTCCTTATATTTTGCGGGCAAAAACAAAACTGAATTTCCTGAAAATCAGGATATTTACTGATAGGTTTTTCACTCACGAAAGCATTAACTTTTTACGATTGATTGAGCCAGTATTTGGAAAACCCGAAAAAGTTGAACTATTTTTCCCTGTTTCTGAAATTGATAGAGAAAAAGTGAAAGAATTTTTGAAGTCAAAAAATATAAGTAATTCGTCAACACTGGTCGCAATTCATATAGGCAATACAGACATTCTGGATCAGTGGGATGTTTCTAATTATATCAAGGTTTGCGACACTCTCATTGAAGAATACAATGCAAAAATTCTTGTCTTCGGAAATAAAAATGATCCTGTTGTCAGTGAAATTATCAATTCAACAAAATATCCACACGATATTATTGATATGTCACAAACTGTTAACTTTCGTGAAATTGCTGCGTTTCTATCCAGAGCCAATCTTGCAATTACTCGAAACGGCTCTTTTTTGTATCTTGCCTGTGCTGTAAAAACACCTATTGTTGCTATTTTTGGGGCTGGCAATCCATACAGATTTGGTCCTGTAGGAACGCGATACATTAACATACATAGCCAAATTGATTGCTTTCCATGTAATAGGAAATATAGATGTACCAAAAATTACCAATGTATCAAAAGTATAACTTCTGATGCTGTTATCGAAGCTGCCCGTCTTATCCTTGATGAAAACAAACAACTATATCTGTTTGAATAGCATGAAAGTCTTTCTCATGGTTCCTGAAATGAATCTTGGTGGTGTGGAAGAAGGAAGTTTTGATCTTGCATGCGGTATGAAGAAAATGGGTGTCGATGTCACTATCATTTCAGGACCCGGCAGCTACATCCCTCTAATAGAAAAAGAAGACATCAGATGGTTCAATCTGCCCATGAATAAAAAAACACCAGTTATTTTTTGGAAATCTCTGAGAATTTTACAAAAACTTATTGCAGATGAAAAACCAGATATTCTCCACTGCAGGAGCAGATTTCCTGCATGGATTGGCTATTACGCACTGGCAAGATATCAGAAAACACGGTTCATAACAAGTATCCACGGCTTTTACAGCCCTTCATACTATAGTAAAATCATGGGCAGAGGAGAACGAGTGATTGTAATAAGCAATACCCTTGGCGAATTTGCGATCAAAAAACTGGGAGCACACCCGGACCGTGTTCGAGTCGTACATAATGGAATAAAATTTGAACCGTACGTCAGTCTTCCCAGAAAACAACACTCTGGATTCATTATAGGTGGTATTGGAAGACTGACAAAATTAAAGGGATTTCAGTATTTGATCCGCGCAGCTGCGATAGCAAGACAGAACGCGCCACATATAAAAATTCACATCATAGGAGACGGCCCCTACAAAAAACATCTTGAATCTCTGGGTAAAAAACTTGGCATTGAAGTGTTGTTTCTACAGGGTAGAGCATCTGACTACCTACCTGAAATTGATCTCCTTGTAGCACCTCATATAGAAACGGAAACATTAAGAAAGGGAATTATCCCATGGCTGGGTAGAAGTGTTTATGAAGCACAGCTCGCTGGAGTTCCGGTTTTGACTACATTGAATGGCATAGAAAAAGAAAGATTTATCAAAACAGAAACAGAACTTCTCACAGCGCCGTGCGATATCGAAGCGATGGCAAAAGCGATCGAATTCGTTATTCAATATCCAGAGGAATTAAATCACATGGTAATCAACGCCAAAGAATTTGTTATAAATCATTTCTCCATTCAACAAATGGTAGAGAAAACTGTAAAGGTATACCAGGAACTGCTCTGAATAATATGAAACACGTACTTTTAATAAAAACAGGCGCATTCGGAGATATGATTCTTTTTTCTGTCTCTATTGATATCGCAGCAAAAATTTTCCACAATTCAGAAATTTCTCTTCTTACAACCGAAAATTATGCCGAAATCTATCGGGATTGTCCCTTGATAAAACAAATATTCACATTACCCAACAAAAAAAATATTTTTAAATTTACAAAGATAATGATGACTATCCGCACAAGAAATTACGATGTCACCATTGACTTACAAGGCAATTTAAAAACTAATTTTTTTACTTTTCTAATTGGAAGTCGTCAAAGAATTGGCCTTTATAAAAAACAATTGGGAAAATTGCTGCTAACCCAGGGGATAAAAAAAGCGACTGGACTTGATCCCATAAATTCCCAGTTAAAATTCTGGAAACAAGTCACAGGTTCGTCTATATCTGGATATTTGCAGGTCTGGATTTCTAATGAAAAAAGGAAGGATTTTGAAAAATTTCTTGAAAACTATGGCCTGGAAGCAAAAAAATATATTGTGTTTCATCCCGCTGCGTCAACGCAATGGCAAACAAAACTCTGGTTGACAGATCACTGGGTCAATTTGGGAAATTCTCTTATAAACAAAGGATTTTCTATTGTCTTAGTGGGCGATAAGCATGCCAGACCAATAAATAGTAAAATTGCATCTCAAATCGATGGAAAAATTATTGACATTTCAGGCCAAACAAGTTTTTCAGATTTAGCGCTAATTATAGAGAATGCGAAGACGATTATCACCACTGATAGTGGTCCGATGCATCTGGCAGCCGCAACCAGGACCTTTACAGTAGCAATATTTGGGCCCACAGATCCAGAAAATCATTGTCCACCAGGAATTGTCTCTGTTCGTGCAAAAAATATATGCCCGCCCTGCTATCAAAAGAGGTGTTCTCATCATTCCTGTATGAGACAGATTGATGCAGATATAATTTTGAATTTGCTCTCAAAGACAATATTGAAAATATCAGAAGATAGTGTATAATCTTATCCATGAAAACTGTTTCAGGCATCGTACTTGCAGGGGGGAAAAGTTCTCGGTATAAAGAAAAAAAACACAAATTTTTAACCGAGTATCAAGGTAAACCTCTGATTGTAAAAATTATTGAAGCTATACAGCCGGTGGTCAATAAGATCGTGGTCGTGGTTGGTCCATATCATAATGAAACAAAAAAAGTGCTGGGTAAGTTTGATGGAATTGAATACGTTATTCAAGAGATACCACTTGGCACCGGACACGCACTTTTGACCACATCCAGAATTTTTGAAAATTCAGATTACACACTTCTTGTGACATATGCGGATAAACCACTTATTACGACTTCAACATTTAGCAATCTTGTCGACCAGCACATTAAAAATCACGCTGATATCACTATAGCTACTGCAATATTGCCTAATCCAGGAAGTAAAGGAAGGGTGGTGCGGATTGATGGAAAATTCGCAGGCGTTGTAGAAGCAAAAGATGCTGATGAAAAAATCCTTCAAATCAAAGAGGTCAACGCGGGATTCATTGTTTGTGAATCTAATTCAATTTATCAGGAATTGCGAAAAATTAAGAATAACAATGCCGCTGGTGAATATTATCTCACAGACGTTTATGAAGAATATCTAAAAGATGGGCTTAAGATACACACAGTGGAAATACCACCTGAGGAAAGCTGTGATATCAATACCTATGAAGAACTTAAAAAAATAGAAGAATGGATAAAAGTTGTAAAAAATAGTAATAGACTGTGAATTGTAGTTACCACAGACCTGTCTTGAACATGACAAAGAAGTAATGATGATTAAAAATAAGAAGTTTTTTATTACAGGTGGCGCAGGTTTCATCGGAAGCAACTTGATTAAAAAATTGATCCCTTCTAATGAAATCGTGGTCTATGACAATCTTTCGAGGAATGCACTTAAACAAACTACATTTTTTACTCATCCTAATTTACATATTATCCAGGGAGACATTCTTGATTATGAGTTTTTAAAAACACATATACCACAAGATATTGACTTTGTTCTTCATATGGCTGCAATCGCAGGTGTTGATAATGTAATTAAAAACCCGACAAAAACCATAGAAGTCAACTTAGTTGGAACCTATAACATTTTGAAATCTCTAAAAGAGCTGAACATTTTAGACAGGATTGAACGATTCGTTAACTTTTCTACCAGTGAAGTGTTCGGAATTAATGCTTTTCGTGTAGAAGAAGACGCATCAATAAATCTTCAACCTGTCGGTGAAGCTCGGTGGACATATGCAGTAAGCAAGCTTACGGCTGAACACTTAGTCCTCAGTTATTATAAGCAATTTAGGCTAAAAACTGTAACATTGCGTCCATTTAATATATATGGACCAGGCCAGGTTGGCGAAGGTGCCATTCATCAATTTGTAATTCGTGCAATCAAGAATGAACCCCTTATCATCCATGGAGATGGCGATCAAATAAGGTCCTGGTGTTATATCGATGATATGGTAGAAGGAATACTTCTATGTCTTGAAAAGGAAGAAGCGATCGGTGAAGTATTCAATATCGGCAATCCAAAAGGAACTATTACAATTCTTTCACTGGCAGAAAAGATTATACAACTTGCTAAGTCTTCTTCTCCTGTCATTCATGTTTCTGCTCCCTACGTCGACGTTAATCTGAGAATCCCCAGCATTAGTAAGGCCAGAGAAAAATTGTGTTTTGAACCTAAGGTAAATCTGAATGATGGAATTAAGAAAACTATTGAATGGTATAAAAATACAATAGAGCTGATATGAAGAAGAAAATAAGACTTTCGAGGCCCTGCATCGAAAATAAAGATGCTGTATTGGATTTAGCCAGAAAGATACTGGAAACCGGGTTTTTCACTCAGGGGAAGTATGTATCCCTTTTTGAAAATCAAATTGCCAGATACCTCGGAATCAAATATGCAATAGCAGTTTCTTCAGGTACTGCTGCACTCCATCTTTCGTTGATTGCAACTGGTATCAAACCTGGTGATGAAGTTATTGTACCCGCTTATACTTTTCCTGCCACTGCGAACGGGGTGGAATTGCTTAATGCAAAACCTGTTCTTGTTGACGTAGATCTGGACACATTTAATATTTCGACCAACCAGATAGAAACACGCATTACATCCAGAACCAAAGCTATTATACCAGTACATCTTTTTGGTAATCCCGCGAACATGGATGAAATCTTAAGTATGGCTAAAAAGTATAATTTATGGGTAATAGAAGACGCCGCTGGCGCATTTGGTTCAATTTACAAAGGGAAAAAATGTGGCACTATAGGTAACGTAGGCTGTTTTAGCTGGCACCCACGGAAACTAATAACCACATGTGAAGGAGGAATGATAGTAACAAACAATTGTAAAATAGCAGAGGCTGTATACATCCTCAGAAATCATGGAATAAAAAAAGTTGGCTCCCACTATGACTTAGCTATCCCAGGTTTTAACTATAGAATGAACGAACTGGAAGCAATACTGGGATTGGTTCAGATGAAAAAAATAAAAAAAAGATTGAAAGAAAGACAAAAGCTAGCAGCGTTTTATTTGCGTAAATTAAACAATATCGAAGAAATTGCAGTGCAAAAGGTTTACCCGGATTGCATAAATTCCTGGCAAGCTTTTGTAATAAGATTTCTTAATGCAAAAGACCAAAAGCTGGTCATGAAAAAATTTCAAGAATTACATATTGAAACTGGTATCGGCACATATGCTTTAAACCTTCTGAGTTTTTATTCATCAAAATACAATCTCCAGCCTTCATCTTATCCAAATGCAAAAAACCTATATTCTAACAGTCTCGCAATTCCATTTTATAATGGAATGAAAAGGACCGATGCCTGTTTGGTAGTCAAAATTTTAAAGGATTTTCTGCATGAAATTTGATTTGCATAGACATAATAAAAGTCATGGCACTGGAGAATTCAAGTTAGAAAATTTCAAACACCTGGGACAGGACGTTATTTTTGAAAAAGGGGTACTTGTGTTCCATCCAGAAAATATCGAAATAGGTAATAATGTGTACATTGGACATGGTACAATACTAAAAGGTTATTATAAAAATCTCATGGTTATTGGAGATTATACATGGATAGGTCAACAGTGTTTTCTTCATAGTGCAGGGGGTCTACGTATTGGTAAAGCCGTTGGCATAGGACCAAAGGTTATAATTATAACATCCCAACATGAAGGAAGGGAACTTGATATTCCAGTTTATTTTACACCTTTGAAATTTGAAATGGTAGAAATTGATGATGGATGTGATATTGGTGCTGGTGCAATTATTCTACCGGGCGTAAAAATTGGAAAAGGCGCCATCATAGGTGCTGGGGCTGTCGTCACGCAAGAGGTTCCATCCTACGAAGTTTGGGCAGGTGTTCCCGCGCGTAAAATTAAAACACGGTAGAAAATTTTATGAAAGTCCTACATTTGCCAGTAAATATCGCTTCTATTCCTTCGCACACAGTACGAGGGCTTAGAAAAATTGGAATTGACGCCCGTGGTCTGATATTTGACAATAAATATTGTCAGTTATCTGAAGGACTGAACGTCATCAATGTTTCAGAAAAACGAAAACTGGAAAAGGATTTAAAAAAATAATCTTTGCATATAATTTTTTTAGATGGGCCACGTGGGCTGATGTTATTCACTGGTATTTCGGACATTCAGTACTGCCATGGAATGTTGACATTAAATTCATCCATCTACTAAAAAAACCTGCAATAATCGAATGGTTGGGTTCTGATATAAGAATTCCGGAAATTGAATTTAACGATAACCCGTATTACAGGAAAATTTTCAAAAATATCAAAACACCCAGTGCGCAATTTAAAAAATCTATAAAAAAACAGAAAATTTTTCTAAAACATGGATTTGTTTCGTTAGTACCACCGTGTATGGAACAATATCTTCTAAAAAAACCATGTACAGAATTCTTTATTTTGAGACAAAGAATCATGGTATCTGATTACTCGCCATCTTTTCCGTCTTCCGATAATCAACATCCTGTCGTTGTCCACATTTCAACGAATCCGTTTATAAAAGGTACCTCGGCTATAGTTGAAATCGTTAGCAAATTAAAAAAAAGATACAACTTCGAATTCAAACTTGCTTCAGGCGTTTCATATTCCCAAGCGATGAATTTAATCCAACAGGCAGATGTTTTTCTTGACCAGTTTATACTTGGTTCTTATGGTATGGCTTGCCTTGAGGCAATGGCGTTTGGTAAACCCGTCGTAAGCTATATTAAACCATCTCTGATTACAAAATACCCGCATGACCTTCCAATAATAAATGCAAACTTAGAAAATCTTGAACTCGTGCTTGAAGAGTTACTTTTAGATGGGAGAAAAAGGCAAGAATTGGGCATACGTGGCCGTACTTACGTTGAAAAATATCATGATGCAATAAAACTTGCTAATGACCTTGTTCGTATTTACTCAACCTTGATTTCGCAAAAAAGGTAAAGTTTTTAATCGATGTGCCGAACCTTCTCATCTTTTGGACTGATAAATGCAGTGCACTCGGCTATTTGGTTATCGTTGTTTTCCTGGACCCAGTTTCCTAAAAGAATGTACACAATTTTCAGCACCCCTTGACGAAAAAAGTAGCCAAGAATATCTTTTTTACCACTGTAATAACAAGCAAGTGGCAATCGTGATGAGGAAATGATAGATATTGAGGAATTCTATATAACTGAGACTAGAAGTTTTTCACAAATAAATTCTATCTATCCACAAATAGGTCGGATTTATAAAGCACGCTGGCAGATTGAACGATTTTCGAATGGCTAAAACAAGAAACGTACCTTAGAACCAGTAAAGGTGTAGCTCTGGATCCCACTATGTAAAAAAAATCGTCCTGGAATATGTTGATTTCTTGAATAAAAAATTGACAAAATTGTCTATCACTGTATAATGGTTTTCGCAACCGTAAGACCTGGAAGAAAAAGTTTAGAATCAGCATAAACCACAGTGATATTTTACACCAAGGAAAATTTTACACCTTATTAAAAGATGAATATAAAAAAGAGAAAAATCCTTTATATTACATATCATTTTCCACCGTCGAAAAAGATCGGAGCCATCCGCGCCCGTGGTTTTGCTAAATATCTTCCTGCATTTGGATGGGATGTAATTATCCTTACTGCTCTTCTTCCTGATAATCCGGATTGCCTTTTTAACATTGTTGAAACCCATCCGCCTTACCAAAAATTTCTTCCCTATATTTTCAACCCTGACCTACGAGAAAGATTAAAATTTATGAAAGGTCCATTCCCGAATTTTTTTGAAAGAATTTACTCGTTTTTCAGAGGGATGATAGATATACCCGACAGTAGAATTGGATGGCTTCCTTTTGCAGTATCAGTGGGTAAAGAAATAATGAAAAAAGAAAGACCCCAGGCAATTGTGAGTAATTTTGGCCCGGCAACCTGTCATATTATCGCATCGCATTTAAAAAAACTTAATCCAAATATATTTTGGCTTGCTGATTTTAGGGACCCATGGACACAATTCAGACCAGACTCTTTTAGAACTTTCATTGAACGCCATCTTGAGTATCAAACCCTTCAAGTCGCTGATGCGTTTTCCATCGTTTCGGATTACCTTGCAAACGCACTTCAAAAGGAATTCCCCAATAAACCCGTATACGTAATCCCAAATGGGTTTGATCCTGACGAAATTTCGCCTTTTACCAATCCAGTCACAGAGAAATTTATCATAACTCACACAGGGTCATTACATCCTGTATATAGAAGTCCCGAAAACTTTTTTAAAGCTTTAGCCAATCTTATTTGTTCAAACCGCATTAATAAAAAGGATTTTTTGATCCAGTTTTACGGGGACAAACAAAACTGGGTTATTGACCTAGCAAAGAAGTTTGACATATCCGATATTGTTAGATACGAGGGTTTCAAAAATCGCGAGGAAATACTTAATCACCAGAGAACAAGTCAAATTCTTCTCCTTTTCTGGCGTAGTGGTAAAGGTGAAGAAGGTACCCTGACCGGCAAAGTTTTTGAATATCTTGCCGCGCGAAGACCAATTCTTTCGATAGGTAAAAGAGCTACGGAATTGGTAAATTTATTATACAAAACAAATGCTGGGATCCATTGTAATAATATCGATGAAATGGAAAAATTTTTGCATGCTGCTTATTCTCAATGGCAATTACATGGTTTTGTAAAATACATGGGAATTGAAAATGAAATAACAAAGTACAGCCATTTGGAAATGGCAAGGAAATTTTCTGAAATTTTGAATAATGTTTAATCTTAATGCTTCACTTAAAATTTTGTTAGAACCATTTAATCCAACAGAGGATGAAATAAGTGGTTTCGCCTCTCACATAAAATTTAACGGGTATACTGATTCTCATTACAAAATTAAAAAAGTACTGATTCCTGCATTGAAAGAACAACAGTACCTCAGGGTATTTAAAAAAATTGAAGGAATAAGGAGCCAGTTTAAGGATTTTACTGGCAGAATACCCTTAATTTTTGATGACATGTATCTCGTACGAGTGGATGATTATCCTCACTGGTCCTGCAATATTGAGCAATTCACAAAATTTTTAGATATCATGGTTCAAAATGACATAACGTTTCTCCTGGGAGTGACTCCTATGTTAAGTTATGAGCGGCACAGTATTTCTAACGACAGATTTAGAACACTTACTGAAAATGAGGTTAATTTGCTAAAAAAATATAAAAATGTCGAGATAGCACTGCACGGGCTGACACATCAAACAATTAGAAAAAAACCTTATTCGGAATTTGTTGGTCTTTCAGAAACCCAAACCAAAGAGAAAATTATTGAGGGAATAAAGATTTTAAGTAGTTTCGGTCTTTATCCCTTGTCATTTATCGCTCCTTTTGACACATTTGACAAGACGAATTTTCAAGTTCTTTTACCATATTTTCAAATTATATGTGGTGGCTACCCGACAGCGTCGACATTTGGATTCTGGATCACTCCCTGCGTTTTTAATGAAACTATTTACGTTGCCTCATATAAGCCATTTTCAGGAAGAATAAAAAATATATTAAATGCGGTCCTCAAAAAAGAAAACTATTCAACCGTAATAGGTATAACATTACACTGGGCAGCAGAAGTTGAAGACAAATTTGCCAATCTTAAAAAACTTGCTGAACTTCTAAAGGGAAAAACTCTTTCGTGGCAAAAATTTTATCAGAAAGCAAAACATAACAATACCTAATCGGCACAAAGGGATTTTTTGCATGCCTCAATGACTTCTTCCACTGTAATATCAAGCAGGCACTTTCTATTAAACGGGCAGGCAAGCTTCGCTTTCCTCGTTTTGCATGGGGAACACGGTAAATTTTTATAAAGTGCAATACTATTGTGACTCAAAGGTCCCCACTTTACAGGATTTTTCAGCCCATAGATACCAACGATTGGAGTGTTAACAAGTCCAGCAAAATGCACTCCACCACTTTCATTACTGATACACAATTTGCTCTTTGAACAAAACAATGCCGCATAAACAGGATTTTTTCCAAATTCATCATTGATAAAAACTGGAATAACCGGCTGATGCTTCATTTTTCCCCTGACCTGCGCCAACAGTTTCTTTTCCTTTAAGCTTCCAAGCAACAAAATAGAATATCCCATTTCCACCAGAGCATCTGCTACTGCAGCAAACCTTTCAAATGGCCAACACTTTACCTTTTCTGATGCACCAGGGAAAACAGAAACCCATCTGTTTGATTGAGAAATTATTGGTTTGACTTTATCTTCGTAATCTTCAGGGAACCTGATATCAACATACAACTTTATGTCAGATTTACCCAGAACTCTGCAAAGAGCCAATAGTTGAAATATATCATGAATGTTTTTCCTGCCTTTCTCGCTAAATTTCCAGTTGGAGAAGAAACACTTTGTTCCGTAACCAAGTCTGTATCGCACAGGTAAACAGGCGAGCAATAAATTAACAATAGAATATCTCTGGGTATCAACCAAAAGGTCAACATGTTCTTTTAAACACAGATGAAATAATGAACACCATTTAAATAAAACCTCTCTTTTTTTTCGCATCCTCACTTCGTAGTAAATATCAACGAATGGTAAAATCTCAGAAAGTTTTTCAAGGCCTTTCAATCTATGGCCCGCAAAAATTATTTTTGACTTCGGAAACATTTCTTTCAGTGCCTGGAAAAATGGCAAAGAAAGCATAAAGTCCCCATAATGGGATTCTCCTATAAAAACAAGTATACTTCTTACACGTTTTTGCAACGTAAGATACAGCGGATTTTTATAAAACCTTTCAAATCGTTCTGAAGGATAATCAACCGGTTGATAAAATTTCATAGAAAACCTTTTCCAGTGTTTTTGCCTGTAAAGTATAATCAAACTTTTGAATAGCAATGTTGCCATTTTTTGCCAATTTCACCCAGAATTCAGGATGAGTAATCAGATGTTCAACTGCCATCGTTAATTCTTCAATATCTCCTGGAGTACAAATGATTGCAGTTTCACGGTCCTTCGCAAAATCCCTTACACCGCCAATATCTGTTGTCACAACCGCACAACCACATGCCATTGCTTCCATTGGTGGATTTGGCCATGCATCTGCCAAACTCGGATAGAGGAAAATATCTGTCTTTCTATAAAACTGTAACATACCATTACTTGTTAGCCCGTCAATAAATTCAACAAAGGCAGGGATATTTCTTTGTTTTTTCAATCCAGCAACAAAAAACCGCAGATAAGGAAACTTCCCCTTGATTCTTTTCATCACCTCAAAACCTATATCCACACCCTTATGCTGTGAATGTTCACCTTCATAAAAAACCATTCCAAGTGATACTGGTCTATCATAAGTCCTGTTTCCTGGAGAAAAAAATTCGCAATTAACGCCATTACCCACCCTGTAAATTTTGTGTCCTGGATATAAAATTTTCAATTTCTCATATACTGTTGTGGACGACGGAACAAGAACGATATTCTCAGGAATTCTGATGGGGCTGTCAAATATATGAATATTGGAAACTCTCATCACTTTTTTTCCTTTTCCGGTACTCCAGTTAGAAACATCTCCTATAAGATTCGATGAACGAAAAAAAGTAATATCTGCATCACGGATCCATTTTTCACTATATCTTGGTATAATCAATACAGGGACTTTACACTCCATCCAGTTCAGTGTAAATTTACGTCCTTTTAACAAAAAACCAATCATTTCCCTCAAAAAATATTCGCAACCCTTTTTGTTAGGATTATATGCTTTATAAATGACAATATCGTGATCTTTTGTTAAATTATTAAAAAACTCAATAATTGGTCTCAGCGCGCCACTTGGTTTTTTACCCAGATTTAACAGTACATTGATTTTCATTGAAATATTTTACAAAATAATATCACAGATTAACTGGAACTGAAAATATTTCTTTGACCAAAAAACTTTTTCCCTGTATAATGTTAATGGAGGTGTAAGATGTCAGATATTGATAGAAAAACTGTGGAATATCTTACAAAACTTGCAAGAATAAAAATAGAAAATAGCGAAATGGAAAAAATTATTCTTGACCTTAAAAGTATACTGGATTATATTTCTCAACTCAACCAGTTGAATACGGAAAACATTGAACCTGCAAAACATGTTTTATCCTGCGCCAACGTTTGCAGAAAAGACAAATCCAGACCATCACTTCCTGTTGACAGTGTCATGAAAATTGCTCCAGAAAAAACAGGGAATCTTTTTAGGGTTCCAAAAATCATTTAAGAAAATGGAAAGAAAATATCTTGATTTTGAAAAACCACTTGAGGAAATAGAAAAACAGATACTCAGTCTTCAGGAAATAAAAAAAAGAAAGAATGTTGACAATCAGCTTCAAATCACCCAGCTCCAACAGCTTTTTCGTGAAAAAACAAAAGAAATTTACTCAAATCTTACTCCGTGGCAGAAAGTTCAAATTGCAAGACATCCACAGAGACCTCATACATTAGATTATATCTCTGGTCTGATTGAAAATTTTTACGAACTTCATGGTGACCGCATCTGTGGCGATGACCCTGCGATTATTGCTGGTATCGGAAAATTTAGAGGCCTTTCACTTGCTGTTATTGGCCACCAGAAAGGGAAAGACACTGAAGAAAATATCAGAAGAAACTTTGGTATGGCTCATCCAGAAGGGTATAGAAAAGCACTCAGAGTAATGAAAATTGCTGAAAAATTCTCATTTCCTATTATCACTCTGGTGGACACACCTGGCGCACATCCCCATATTGAAGCTGAAGAAAGAAATCAGGCGCTTGCAATTGCAAACAATCTTTATGAAATGTCAGGAATCACCACTCCAGTTATTGTTGTAATCATCGGAGAGGGTGGAAGCGGTGGTGCTCTCGGGATAGGAGTGGGTGATAAAATTTTAATGCTTGAATTTGCAATATACTCTGTGATATCACCAGAGGGTTGCGCTTCAATACTATGGAAAAACCAGAACGCAGTGGTGGAAGCATCTGAATCTTTGAAGCTCACTGCACCTGATTTATTGAATCTTGGATTAATAGATGAAATAGTTCCTGAACCTCAGGGTGGAGCACACTCACAACCGCAGGAAATGATAAAAACCCTCGGTGATTACATAGAAAAAAACCTGAATGAATTGCATTCCGTGGATATCAAATTTCTAATGGAAAAACGATATCAAAAATATAGGAACATCGGTTTTTATAAAGAAAAACAGGAAATTATATGAATCAAAAATTAAAACTTGCAATACCAAAGGGTAGTCTTCAGGAATCCACAATCAATCTTTTTATCAACGCTGGATTTGAAGTTTCAAGTATCAGCAGAAGTTATTATCTTTCCTTTGATGACAAGGAAATAGAAGCAATTTTAATAAGAGCCCAGGAAATTCCAAGATACGTGGAATTAGGAGTTTTTGACGCAGGCATATCAGGAAAGGACTGGATCCTTGAAAACAGAGCAGACATTATTGAAATATGCGAATTGTGTTATGCAAAACGAGGTTTGAAACCAGTAAAAATTGTCCTTGCTGTTCAAGAAAATTCACCTGTGAAATCCGTGAAAGATCTTAAAGGAAAAATTATTGCGACAGAACTTGTCAATCTAACCAGGGATTACCTTAAAAAACACAGGGTGAATTGCAATGTGGAATTTTCATGGGGTGCAACAGAAATAAAGGCTGGCCATCTTGTTGATGCAATTGTGGAAATCACAGAAACCGGAGCAACGCTTGCATCTCATGGATTAAGAATCATTGATACCATCATGGAATCAACTCCACGTTTCTTCGCTAATAAAAATTCATGGAAAAATCCCTGGAAAAGAACCAAGATGGAAAACATTTCATTACTTCTCGAAGGCGCACTGAATGCAAGCAGAAAAGTTGGATTGAAGATGAATGCACAGAAAAAAGACATTCCATCGATTTTGAAAAAACTACCGGCAATTAAAAAACCCACCATTGCTCCGCTCGCAGCAAAAGGATGGTATGCCCTTGAAACCATCATTGATAAAAAAGAAGCAAAGGATATCATTCCTGAACTAAAAAAACTTGGTGCGTCTGGAATAGTGGAATACAATCTTAATAAGCTGATTTATTAAAAGGAGAGACAACATGCCATGTGGAAGGAAACGGAAAAGAAGAAAAATCAAAACACACAAAAGAAAAAAGAGGTTACGCGCCCTTAGGCATAAGAAAAGAAAAAGATAAATGAGAATAATCTTTTTTCTTACTACTGTGCTTTTTCTTGCGGGATGTGCTTCAGTTCCACTGGATACAACGCGGGATGTGGCAAAGAAGTATTATATTCAAGGTCTTCTATATGAATCCGATGGAAATCTGTATGATGCGTTTATCATGTATCAAAAAGCACTTCTGCAAGATTCTCACAATAGTTTTCTGCTTGGAAAAACTGGTAAAATCTTGTTGAAAGAAAAAAGGTTCAAAGAAGCAGAAAAAGCATTTTTGAAAGCAATCTCTCTCAATGGAAATGAACCTGAAAACTTCCTTAATCTGGGCTTGACATATTACTATATGAAGTCCTATGATAACGCCATTAAGTGCCTGGAAAAAGGGTTGAAAATAAAAGAATTTCCATCATATAGAATGGTCCTGTGTGATTTATATGTTTTAACCAATCGGTACGAGAAAGCCCTAGCATCTTACAAAATTTTGATTGATAAATTTCCTTCAAATTTTTTACTTTATTTCAACTCAGGTCTACTTCTGGTAAAAATGAATAAGCCAGAAGAAGCTGAAAAATATTTTCTTGAAACGATAAAATTACAACCAGCGTTTGAAAAAAGTTATGTGGAACTGGCATCCATCTATTTGCAACGAAACGATACTGAAAATGCTCTAAAATATTATAAAAAGGCAACCGAAATATCTCCGGAAGACCCTGTACCCTATGAAAAAATGGTTGAGATTTACATGAAGCAAGGTGATTGGAATCAGGTAGAGGTAATTTTGACAAAAGCAATCAAAGAAAATCTAAAATCCGCAATGCTCAATCAAATTGTTGGATTCATAAGTTTTCAAAACAAACAATATCAAGAGGCAGAAATTTATTATAAACGCGCATTGATGATAAAAGAAACATCTGAAACATGGTTCAACCTTGGAGTTGTTTACGACAAAATGAATAAGAAAGATGAAATGGAAAAGTGTATTAGAAAGGCAATACAGATGGACCCCAAAAATCATCTCGCACTTAATTATCTTGGATACTCATTACTACTTGAGGACAAAAACATTGATGAAGCGTTCGAGCTAATCCAGCAGGCAGTTCATCTTAACCCTGACAATGGTGCGTATCTTGACAGTCTTGGCTGGGCATATTATAAAAAAAACAATTATAAACTTGCAGAAAATTTTTTGCTAAAGGCGCAAAAAAAGGAATCTGATCCCGAAATCTTTGAACATCTTGGATATCTCTATTACAAAATGAAAAATCCAGTCAAGGCAATTTATTGGTGGGCAAGGGCCCAGGAATTGTCCCAGAAGCCTGAAATATCAAATATGATAGATGTGGCAAGACAGCAGTTATTGATTCACAAGCAATGAGCACACTTCTTGAAAAAATCAATCAATCACCTGGCGCCATAAAACAGTTTACCAGGCAACAACTGGAACAACTATCTCAGGAAATCAGGAACGAAATTATAAACGTTGTTTCCAGCAATGGTGGACACCTTGCTTCCAACCTTGGAATCGTGGAAATTACTGTTGCACTTCATTACATTCTGAATATCCCGCCTGATAGAATCATATTTGATGTCGGCCACCAGACATATTCGCACAAATTACTTACAGGAAGATTCAGTCAATTCAGTACCCTCAGAAAATACAAAGGAGTTTCAGGATTTCCAAACCCCGAAGAGAGCGAAACAGACCTGTTTTTAATAGGGCACGCGGGCACAGCAATCTCAGCAGCTCTGGGTCTTCAGACCATTGAAGAAAGAAATAAAGGGAAAACGAAAACAGTGGTTGTGATTGGAGATGGTAGTTTGACAAATGGAGTAACATTTGAAGGACTGAATAATTTGGGTTCATCCGGGAAAGATATTCTTGTTATACTCAATGATAACAATTTTTCAATATCAAGAACTCGCGGAGCTTTATCTTATTATCTGACAAAACTGGTTACCATGCCCGCACTGATAAAATCGAAAGAAGAGATAAAAGAAATTATTGAAAAAATTCCTGCTATAGGTGAGCAAATAGTCAAATTGAGCAAGGATCTTGAGCAAAAAACAAAGCATCTCATTATTCCTGGCGTATTTTTTGAAAAACTCGGCATTCAATATTTCGGACCCATAGACGGAAATGACATCAATCAAATTTTAGATGTCTTACCAAATCTTTTGAACCAGCAGGGTCCAAAAATATTACACGCAATAACAAAAAAAGGGAAGGGATATATCCCGGCTGAAAAAAATCCTGAAAAGTATCATAGTATTGGACCTTTTAACATAGAAACAGGTGAAGTTCTTATCAACACAACATCCACAGGAACGTTTGTTGGAAAAATTCTTGAAAAATATGGAGAAAAATATGATTTTTATGTGATTACTTCTGCCATGGAATACGGACTCGGGTTCGATGGATTTGCAAAAAAATTTCCAGATCGATTTTTTGACGTCGGTATAGCAGAAAGCCATAGCTTA
>Ga0209409_1000084_pt1 | contig 98073 bp, 72 predicted proteins | sample AD_JPNMR1_MetaG_FD_184424 | JGI IMG/M metagenome (GOLD analysis project Ga0209409, IMG submission 184424) | Active sludge microbial communities of municipal wastewater-treating anaerobic digesters from Japan - AD_JPNMR1_MetaG (SPAdes) (version 2) | ecosystem: Engineered > Bioreactor > Anaerobic... | reverse complement strand
TCATGTACGACGCGCCGTCGGCGTAGAAGAACGTGAACAGGCCCAGGCCGGCCGGGATGCCGAGCGCCAGCCCCAGGACGCCTCCGATCAACGGCAAACGACTGCGCATTCCTCACTCGCTTAAATCATGAAAGACCGGTGGCTCGACGCCGCCTTCCATTATGGCCGGTCTGTTGCCGGTTGAACAGCACGGCAAGTCGAAGGCCCCGGGCACCCGGGAATCCGGGTACGACTTGCCCGGGGCCTTCGGTCGCGGACTTCGACTCGCCGTCAGCCGAATGTCAATTGCGCCCGGCAATGGCCACTTTCAAATCCACCAACGGCTGATCGCCCACCAGTTGCAGGTCGAACTTGTCCCGCAGGACGGCCATTACGTTGGGCGAGACGAACGCCGGTGCGGCCGGACCGATGCGAATGCCTTTGACGCCCAGTGCCAACAGGCTCAAGAGCACGGCCACCGCTTTCTGCTCGAACCACGACAACACGATGGTGAGCGGCAGATCGTTGACGCTGCAGTTGAAAGCACCGGCCAGGGCGGCGGCGACCTGAATCGCACCGTACGAATCGTTGCACTGGCCCATGTCGAGCAACCGCGGCACCGGTCCCACGCCCGGCAGCTCGATCGTGCCGAAGTCGTTGTCGCGGATACGGAACTTGCCGCAGCCTACGGTCAGCACGAGCGAGTCCTTGGGCGTGTTGGCCGCATACTCGGAGAAGTAGTTTCGGCCGGGCTCGGCGCCGTCGCAGCCGCCTACGACGAAAAACCGGCTGATCTTGCCCGCCTTGACCGCATCCACGACCTTGTCGGCCAGGCTGGTGATCACCGAGTGGTGGAATCCGATGGTGGACTCTTTCACCTTGTGCTCGGGCAGGGGGGCGCATTCGAGGGCTTTGGCGATCACTTCGGAGAAATCGTTGTTCTTGATGCACTTGCTACCAGGCACGGCCGTTACCCGCGTGGTGAACAACCGGTCCTTATAGCTGTCCTTGGGGATGAGCACGCAGTTGGTGGTGGCCAGGATCGGCCCGCTGAACTTCTCGAACTCCACCTTCTGCTTCTGCCAGGCCCCGCCGTAGTGGCCGGCCAAGTGGCTGTGCTTCCGCAACTCGGGGTACATGTGCGCGGGCAGCATCTCGCCGTGGGTGTAGACGTTGATGCCTTTGCCGGCGGTCTGCTCCAGCAGGTCGGCCAAGTCCAGAAGGTCATGGCCGGTGATCAGAATGCCCGGGCCGGCCTTCGTCCCCTCGTAGACGGTGGTGGGCGAGGGCTGGCCGAACTTCTTGACGTGGCCCTCGTCCAGCATCTGCATGACCCGCAGGTTCTTGCGCCCGCACTCGAGCACAAGTTCCAGCGTTTCGCCCAGGTCGAAGTTCACGTTGGTCATGGTCGAGAACAGAGCCTCTTCCACGAACGCGTCCACCTCGGGATCGACCATGCCCAGCCGCCGGGCGTGGTGCTTGTACGCGCACAGGCCCTTGAGCCCGTAGAGGAGGATTTCCTGCAAGCTTTGGATATCTTCGTTCTTGCCGCACACGCCAACCTGGTTCACGCAGGCCGTCCCGCCCGCCGTTTGCTCGCACTGATTGCAGAACATCGTACTGAAGTCTCCGTTGTGAATCCCCTTGGCCCCTCGGGCGGCCGACCATTCGGGCCCGGCCGGGGCGTCGATGTCATGGGGGTAGTATCGAGCATCGGCGAGGATTCCGCCTTGACGACGGTCAATTTTGGGAAAAAATTCACAAGAGATTGTAAGTGTTTGTAAAGCATTGGTTTATGATGGAAAAGAAGGGGCTGGGGCCTGGGGAAGAATCTCAGTTCTGGACTGCTGGGCGTCGAGGCGGGCGAGACGCCCGCCCCCCACGCCGGTCTGACTTTTATACAGCTTAGAGCTTATAGCTCTTCCTCAATCGTCGCGGCCGGCTTCCCGGACGCGGACCCAGCGGCGGAAGGCCACCAAGCCTACCGGCGCGACCGAAGCGATCAAGGCGATGATCAGCCACATGGTGGTCGAGTCACGCGGGCCGGTCTCCGGGCAGTAGCGAGCCAGGAGCGTGCCGGACACGCCGCCGACGATGAGCTTGGCCAGGAACATGGGCACGTACGACAGCGCGCCGTAAGAGGCTTCCTGGCCCTTGGGGGCGATGGAGGCCGCGTACTCATACACTCGCGGCGAATAGAAAGCCTCGCCCACCGAGAGCAGCACGGCGAAGAAAAAGATGCTGATGTACCAGGGATTCACCGCACCTTTGAGGCCGAGATAGCCGTGGCCCAGCCAATGACCGAACCACCCGTCGGCCAGACCCTGGAACCACGTGGGAGGCAGGGCCAGGATGAACACGGCCAAGGCGGAAATGGCGGTCCCGAACGTCACCACGCGATAAGCCGAGATGTGCTGCGTCAGCACGCCGACGATGGGCACCAGGATGATGATGAGGGCGGCGTTCGTCACCGTCCAGAGCCGTCCGATGGGCGCGCCCTCGCCCAACTCGCGAATGCCGAACTTCGGATACGCATAGTACATCTGCATGTAAATCAACTTGACGAACGCGATCAGCATGAGAAATCCGAGCAGGCGGTAAAAGCCGGGCTGGCGGCCCAATGCGGCAAAGTTGCGGCCCGTATCTTTGACCGTGTCGCGCACCGTCCGAGTGATCGCGGCGAAGAACCCTTCCTGCGAGTCGCGGGTCTGTTCCGGCGCAATGACCACGCCCTCGTCGGTGGCTTCTGCACCTGGCCGGATGCCGAAGTACAGGATCGGGATCAGCGCGATTTCAATGATCAAGCTTGCGAAAAACAGAGCCTGGTATGTGGAGATCTGGACGCCCACGAGCGGCAAGGTGTGCCGGGCATGCTCGCCCAGATGTTCTCGCATGAAGTCGAAGATGAATCCGGAAGCCAGGAAGCCCACGTTCATCATGATGTAGAAGATCGAGAACGAGATGGAACGCTGGGAGGTCGTGCTGTAGCGCCGGATGGCGGCCACGAGCACCGGTGTGCCCAGTGCCTCGCCCATGGCGAGCGGGACGAGGCCGCCCGCCACCGCCAGCAGCTTGTTCTGCGTGATCATCATCACCAGCCGGGCCGCCACGCAGATCCAGACACCGAGTAGGAAGGTCTTGCGCAAGCCGATGGCATCGGTCAGCGAGCCGACCAGGACGGTGAACACGGTCATCGAGATGGACCATCCCGCGACCAGGTAGCTCGCGTACTCGTCGCTGTAGCCCAGGTCGGCCGATAGCCACAGCACGAGCGTCGAGTTCATGATGGCATAGGCCGCCACAGCCAGGAACTTGACCAGAAAGACCACCCACAGCTCGGGCATGGCCCCTTTGAGGACCGCGAACCGGGCCAAGATCCCTTCGCGCGGTTCTCGCTGCGGCGACTGCTTTTCCGGCGTGACGGTTGTCGGCTGCGCGCTGCTCGCCATGGAAGTTCTCCTGCGATTTGGGTTGCGCCCGAGCGGTCGGGAGCGGTCGGGAACGATGACGGCGGGCATGATAACGGATGTGCCGTCTCGGGCACAGTCGCCGGGGGGGCAGCAGGCCGGCATCCCGACCTTCGGAGACGGGTGAGATGTCCGTCAGATGGGCCGTGCATTTGACCGCGAGCGAGTTTGCTCTACGCTAGGCTGCTGCCGGAGGCGGATATCCTGCCCGCCTGAGAAGGGCGCGACGCCCGCCCGCCGGAGCGCAAGGAGGCATAGTCCATGGGTGAACCTGACATTCGCATTGAAGCCCGCCCCTCGGCTCAGGAGGTTTCCGCCCGTGAGCAGATGCAGCGGCTGTTCATCGACTGCCCGATCCCGCTGGGCGAGCTGATGAGCAACCTGGGGCTGTTCATCCGCCGGCAGGATCTGTCGCGCTTGCTGTTCATCAGCGATCTGTACCGCCGCATCGTGGACGTGCATGGATCGATTCTGGAGTTCGGCGTGCGCTGGGGACAGAACCTGGCACTGTTCACGTCGCTTCGCGGCATCTTCGAGCCGTTCAACCACAACCGCAAGATCGTCGGGTTCGACACCTGGGAAGGCTTCCCGTCCGTGCACGCCAAGGACGGCCACGCCGACGTCGTGTCGGTGGGAGCCTATGCCACGACTGCCGGCTACGAGAACTACCTCGAACAACTGCTCGCCTGTCACGAGCAGGAAAGCCCCATCGCCCATATCCGCAAGTTCGAACTGGTCAAGGGTGACGCCACCGTCGAAGTCGATCGCTATCTCGAACGCAATCCGGAAACCATCGTCGCTCTGGCCTTCTTCGATCTGGATCTGTACGAGCCCACCCGCAAGTGCCTGGAGGCGATTCGTGATCGGCTCACCCGCGGCAGCGTGGTTGCGTTCGATCAGGTGAACGTCCACGCCTTCCCTGGCGAGACGCTGGCGCTCAAGGAAGTTTTCGGGCTCGACCGATATCGCCTGTACCGTTCGCCGTACAGCAATGCCGCCTGCTATTTGGTGGTGGAATGAGCTTCCCGGCGGTCCTGCGTCGATTCCCATCGGCCGCGCGTGTCGGCGAGGATGCGATACAATCGGTGGATGGCTGAATTGGTGGTGCTGGTCGGGTTGCAGGCGTCGGGCAAGACGAGCTTCTACCGGGCGCACTTTGCCGAGACCCATGTGCACGTGAGCAAGGATCTGCTTCGCAACAACCGCCGACCCGAGCGGCGCCAGCGCGTGCTTATCCGCGAGGCGCTGGCGGCCGGGCGCAACGTGGTGGTAGATAACACCAACAGCACGCGCGAACAGCGAGCTCCGCTGATTGCCATCGGTCGCGAATTCGGCGCCCGGATCATCGCCTGGTATCTGGAGAGCACCGTAGCCGACAGCGTCCGCCGCAACCGTTTGCGGGAAGGCCGGGCCCGCATCCCCGACGTGGGCATCTACGCCACGGCGGCGCGACTCGAGCCGCCTGCGCTCGAGGAAGGCTTTGCCGAAATTCATCGGGTGCGCATGGTCGAAAGCGCTGCGCAGGATTCGCCCGAGTTCGTCGTGGAATCGACGACCGACCCGTCGTCGGGCCGATGATGGGGCGATGGAGGATCGATCAGCGCCGGGCTTTGGCGCTCTTCTTGGCGTGCTTGGCGTAATCGGCCTCGAGCTGGGCAATCTTCTTTCGATTGGCGATCTTGTCGGTGCTGTCCATCCGGTCGATGATGAGGCGGCCATCGAGATGGTCGGTTTCGTGCTGCCAGATCCGGGCGAGCAGCCCTTCCGCTTTCTGCTCGAAGAACTTGCCGTCCACGTCCTGGGCACGAATGCGGCACACGCGAGCCCGTCGCACGTTCACGCGGATGTCGGGCAGCGAGAGGCAGCCTTCCTCAGCCTCAACCGAGCCGGTCAGGTCGAACAGCTCGGGATTGATGTAGACGTGATCGTCACCGGGCTCGCCCGTCGGGTTGGCCACGAAGATGCGGCGGCAGATGCCCGCTTGCGGGCCGGCTAGACCGACACCGTTGCCTTCCCTCATGAGTTCCAGCATGCGCTGGGCCAGGGCGGCCGTCCGCTCGTTGAACTCTTCCACCGGCGCACAGACCCGGCGCAGCCGGGGATCCGGGTAGATGGTGATCCGGGTTGGAAGCGAGTCGGCGGACATCGGATTTCTCCTGCGGCCCCGGGCGACCCGGGCAACCGCGGGACTGAGTCAGTTATCGGACCGAACGCACAAACGCTCAGGATTCGTCCTGCCTGGATTATAAGCTCTCGGCCTCGTGCCTGACAGGCTGTAGCGTGTGGTCAGTATTTTGGGGTCGGGCAAAGGGGCGGGAGGATGGGAGGAGCCCGGCCCCATGCATCTGAAAGGGCCGTTGTGCGGAAAATGTCTCCGGATTTGTCTCCGCCGCGCGCGTCAACTGCCTAAAACTCGCCACCCGGCCAGTCGGGCGGTGAGCCCTAAGGCTTGATTCGTCCTGCACGTGTGTTACGATGACCTGTTCGTATGGCTCAGGAACTCGAAACACCCTCTGCCAATCCTGAAAAGGCCCGCGAGTGCTTTCGCAAGGCACAGGGCTTGGTCGCGGTCAAGAACTACGACTACGCCATCGAGTTGTACATCAGTGGCCTCGAGCACTGGCCAGACGCCGTCGAAGAGGGCCACAAACCCTGTCGAGCGGCGGCTCTATTTCGCGGCGGCAGCAAAATCAGCCTCGGCGACAAGATGAAGTACGGCACTGGCGGCAAGGACGCCAAGAAGGCCATGCTGAACGCCGAGATGCTCCTCTCCAAGGATCCGCACAACATTGCCTACATGGAGGCCATGTTCAAGAACGCGGAGAAGGCCGGGTGTTTCGAGACGGCCATGTGGATCGGCGAAATCTACGCCGACGCCGCCGTCCGCGAGGCCAAACCCAATATAGCCCGATTCCAGCTGCTCCGCGACACATATGAACGGCTGGCCGATCGGGTCAAGGACCAGAACATGCCCATGGCCATCACAGCCATGGAGCGGGTTGTGGATGCCCTGACCAAGATGCGGAACCTCAAGCCGACGGATGGCGTGATCTCCAATGACCTGCGAGACATGGCCGGCAAGCTGACCATCCTCAAGGGCAACTATTCGCAGGCCGAGTCGTTCGTCGATTCAATCCGGGATGCCGATCAGCAGAAGGAGATCTACGACAAGGACCGGCTGATCACCGATGCCGAGCGGTTTGAGGAGCTTGTCGCGACCGTTCAGGCCCGCTACGACGCAAATCCGCGGGATCAACGCGTCCTCAACGAACTGGTCGAGCTGCTCTGCCGGCGCGAGAACGAGGCGGAGGAGAAACGGGCCATTGCCGTGCTCCTCAAGGCTTTCAAGGAAACCGAAGATTATCGGTTCAAGTCACGGGCCTGCGACATCCTGATGAAGCAGAAGCGGCGGGCCGAGCGGGCGGCTCGCGACAGCGGCGACGAGCAGCGCTACCGCGAGGCCGCCAAGGAGCGGCTCGAGTTCGAATTGTCGGTCTATAAGGACCGAATGAAGAACTACCCGACCGATTTGCGGTTGCGCTACGAGTACGGCCGACGGCTGTTCGAGAAGCGGCGGTTCGACGACGCCATCCCCTACCTCCAGGAGGCCCGTGCCGATCGCAAGGTCCGGTTCAACTGCAGCCTGACTATCGGCCGCTGCTTCTATGAAAAGGGCTACTACGCCCAGGCCGCCGACACCTTCCGCGAGGCCATCGACGGCTACGAGATCCGGGACGACGATCTGGGTAAGGAACTGCACTACTGGCTGGGGCGGACGTACGAGTCGGCGGGTCAGACCGAGGACGCCTTGAAAATCTACGGCCAGCTCATACAATGGGATTACAACTATCGTAAGGGAGATGTTAGGAAGCGCATAGACGACCTGCGAGGCTCCCAAGGTAAGTAAGGGGCCGGCCTGCAGGTCGCTTTGTTGGTGCTTCCCGTCGGGCCGGGCCGTTCAGCCCGGTGCAGGCAGGTAATGCCGGGGCGTGATCCCGGCCAGCAGGAGAATACGTGTGGCTCATTCACTCTCCGCCAAGAAGCGGATCCGTCAGAACGAAAAGCGTCGGGCCCGCAATCGCGCTCGCAAGGCTCAGCTCAAGTCCAAGCTCCGCGAGTTCAGTGAAACGCTGAGCACCGGCGACGTCGCCAAGTCGGCCGAGGTTCTGCGGGCGGCCATGAAGAAGATCGACCAGATTGCGGCCAAGGGCACCATCCATAAGAACACCGCCAGCCGCAAGAAGTCGCAGATTCAGCGCAAGCTCAACGCGCTCAAGGCGGCCAGCAAGTAAGCTTCACGCTGGTTGCTCCGCGCCGGGCCGCGACGAGTCACATGAGCGAGCCGCTCGCTGACGCGCGTTCGGCGAACATCAACTTTTGGAATTCCGCAAAGCCCTCGGCAAGGCCTGCCGTGGGCTTTTCTGCTATCCTGAATAGATGGCGTCCGTTCCCGACAAACCCTACGTGACCCGGGCGGGGCTGAAACTGGCGGCCGCCCTGGACGCTTTTGGCGTGGACCCGGCAGGGGCGGTCTGTGCCGATCTGGGCTGCAACGTGGGGGGATTCGTGGACTGCCTGCTGCGGCGGGGAGCCTCCCGCGTCTACGCCATCGACACGGGTTACGGCGTACTGGCCTGGTCGCTCCGCAAGGATCCGCGCGTGGTGGTCATGGAACGCACGAACGCCATGCACGTGCAGCTGCCCGAGCCTGTGGATCTGGTCACCATCGACGTGGCCTGGACGCCGCAAGTGAAAATCCTGCCCAACGCGTCGCGGCTGCTGCGGCCGGGCGGGCGGATTATCAGCCTGATCAAGCCGCATTACGAGGCGGACAAGTCGTTGCTCCATTCCGGCGTGCTCGCCCCTGAGGACGCCCGGCGCGTGCTCGATGAAACCGTCGCGCACATTGGTGAATCCGGCCTGCACGTCGCCGGGACGATCGAGAGCCCCATCGCCGGTAACAAAGGGAATCTTGAGTTCCTGGCCTTGATTCAGGTGGGAACGTGAGAAAGTGAGAAAGTGGGAAGGGGGAACACGGTTTCGTGTGTTGCGTGCTTCAGCGGGCGGGGGCTTCTGAACGCGGCTCCGATGCGTCTTCCGCCGGGATACGCCCGAATCGGCGATACATTTGGATGCTCAAGCGGATCGTACCGGCCACGACCAACGCCATATAGACCCCTACGACAGGCAGCGCGTAGGTCAGCCGCGGTTCGGGCATCAGGTTCGCCCGTAGCGCCATGCCCATCACGATGACCATCAAGGCCGTCGTGCCGACGCCCATCCAAAGCATGAAGTTCGACATGAGCGGCACAACCCAGGCCAGTGTTTCGGCCCGCCGCTCGGGCGCCAGCCAATACTTCTTGTTGGGCAAGTTGACCAAGGAGATGGGTATGCGGCCCAGGTATAGCATCGTGGCCTGCGCGCCGATCATCAGTGCTGCCAGGACGATCGGGAACGCGATGGTGAACGTCGTAAACGCTTGTTTGCTCTGCCAGCCATCGGGCTCACCCGACGCCCCGAAGTGCGAGACCACTCGGTCGGGCAGCCGCGGGTAGTACACGGCCAACTCGATCAACAGCATCCCCACGAGCACGGAGTGTGAAACGAGGGCCCGCCGCAAAATGGTCATGGCAGAGTCTCTCGGCCGGTTATCGGCTGTCAGTCCTTCTTGGCCCATCCCGCGAGGCGGCTGGTCTCGCTTCGCTCGGAACCAGCAACGCGTCGCCGTCGTCCTCTGGTCGGTCATTGCTCGTTTGCTTCGACTTTCTTCAGGACGTAGTAAGCCGGTTTGCGATGCAACACCTTGTAGTCGCCGCTCTTCCATTCGAAGAACAGGTACTTCTCGTTGTTCTTTTCCGCAATCTCGTAGGCCGATGCCGTTTTGTCGCGCCGGTGCAGGACGAGCCCCTTGGTCCAGGTCGCACCACCGTGAGGGCCGAGCTTGCCGCCGGGCTCAAACACCAGTTCCTCGAGAAACAGGTCGCCCTTCCACTGCTGCTGACCTGGCTCGAACTGGGCCTTGTCGTTCACAAAGTCTACGCTTATCCATCGGCCGATTACAGCAGGATCGTTCGTGAACGGATAATCCACCTTGTCCACGATGTGCCCGTCAGCGTCGATGTGGCTGCCGGGGCCCAGCTTGGCCTCGGGCCACTCCAATCCGAAATCCATCAACTCCCGGGCGTTGGACAGCTTGGGTGAGTCGGCGGGAAGCTTCTTCAGGGCGTAGTACCACGGCTTCTGCCGGCGTTGCGTGTAGTCGCCGCTCTTCCACTCCAGGAACAGGTACTGGTGGCCGTCAAGCTCTTTGATCGTGTACTCGGCGGCAGTCTTGTTCGGTTCGTGGATGAACTTGCCTTTGGTCCGGTCGGAAAAACCGTAGTTGGCCTTGCCCTGGGGCTCGAACACCACGCCCTTGAGGAAAAGTTTCTTGTCGGACGCCTTGCCGGGCTTGAAGTCTTCGATCTTCTTGACGTAGTCGACGCTCTCCCATTTTCCGAGCACGGCCGGGTCGTCCACGAACGGCCAATCGGTGCGATCGACAATGTGACCGCGCTCGTCGATAACGCTGCCCTCGGGCAGTTGGTCGACTCCGAGCACCTCAGCGCCTCGTGGCGCGTACACCACCACCTGCGATACCCTCTTGTTGGCATCTTGCTCCACCCGCTCGGCTTTGTCGCCCAGGCCGATGATTTCCAGTCCCACGCCAGGCACGATCGTGTACACCTTGGTGTGCGAGAACTTCGGCGGTGTTTGGGGGGCAGCTGCAGGTGCCGGCGGCGTCTGGCGGTTGGCTGCGGGAGCGTCCGATTTCTGCTGTCCGGAGGTCTGCGCCGGTGCGTCGGTCAGGACGAACGCGCTGAGGAGCAGCACCACCGCAAGTCCAGCCACACCCATGCGCTGGTCTCGAGGACGGTACCGGGAAATCATCGTGACTCTCCTTTCGAGTTGAGTGCGGTCTTCGAGAATGCCGGTCAGGATGGGAAGGCAGCGGGGGCTCGAGAAACGCTCGAGCAACCGTAGGATGGTGTTGCCGTAAGCGCGAGCTTCGTCTCCTGGATACAGGACCGACAAGGCGAGCGCATCGCACGCCAGTTCGCGATCGGCACGCCTTCGGCTCGCCGCCAGCCATACCAGCGGATTGCACCAGTGGACAACCTGCAGGAGGCACATGGCCCACCCCAGCAGCACGTCGTGCCGCCGCAGGTGGGCCAGTTCGTGCATGAAAACGTGGCGAAGCTCGCGGTGGTCGAGCGATTCGAGCACACCGGGCGGCAGCAGCAGCCGAGGTCGAATGAAGCCGAACAGGGCGGGAGTCGTTGTCTTGTCGGTGACCATCAGGGCGACCGGCGCGCGGACGCCCATCGCCTGGCGGCAGTCCTCCAGCAGTTCGAGTACCGACTGATCCGTGACCAGGCGTTCCGCGGTCACGGTGCGCCACAGGCAGACGCAACTCCAGCCGACGCAGGCCGCCAGCACGAGGATGCCGGTGAGCCACAACACGTAGAAAAGTTGCAGGATGGAGAAGCCTTCGAGTGCGCCGGCGGTCGACTTCGTCCCAGCGGTCGGGGGCGGCTCATCAGCGCTCGGCGAAAGGAGCGGGTGCTGGAGGTGCAGTCCCGACAGGCCTGTCGGCGCGGCGCCGCTCGCAGCATCGCTGCGTTCGTTGCTCGCCGCCGCCATGCTGGGCACGTCCGGCAGAAGACCATACGGGCTCAGGCCACTTCGGGCGTCCAGGGCAAGGCGGTGCGGATTATGACCACCAGCCACATCGCGTGCAGCCACCGCGCGGGCAGGTACGGGCCCAGCACCTTCCTTAAGGCAAGCACGACGACAATCACCAGCGCGGTCTGGAGGCTCGCACAGAGCAGCGGGTCGAAGATGGTTGACAGGCCCGTCGGGATTGCCAGACCGTTCATGGCTTGCCTCCCTTGCTGTCCAGCAGCCGCCTGAGTTCTGCGATCTCCTCGGGCGAAAGTTCTTCGTGTTCGAGAAAGTTGGCCAGCATGGGCAGGAGGGCACCCCCGTACACCCGCTGGAGAAACGATCGGCTCTCGGCACGCACGCAGTCGTGCTCGGCCACCAGCGGGAAGTAGCGATACCCGCGCCCCTCCTGCTCGAAGCCGACCGCCTGCTTGCTGACCAGCCGATTGAGGAGCGTCTTGATGGTCTTGGGTTTCCAGCGCGTGTGGGCCAGGGCTTCGACCACCTCGCCGGCCGTGAGCGGTGAGCGCTCCCATAGGACCCTGAGTACCTGCCATTCCGAGTCAGAAATGCGCGGCGTCTTCTTCATGGGCTATTACCCTTTGCTTACAAATGTAATCTATTTAAGATTACAACTGTAATCCTGGGATGTCAAGGACAATGTTGGACACTTTTTTCACTGTTGAACAGCACAAATCGGCGGTCTCAACGACGCCGGTCACTGACGGCGTTCGGGCCAATGCCTCCCGTGATTGGGGCCACTGGCCGACATCAAACAGGCACTGCCCTTCAGAACTCATAGAACCCTGGCCGCAGTGAGTGGGGCAGAGCCTTGCAGACCGTCGATCCCCCATGGAAATACGTCGCGGGCCGACGAATCGAGCACGTGTTAGCTTTTTACTGCCGCACCGTATGAGGTATGAACAAATAGGGAACTTACCTGATGCACGGAGGAAAAATACGTTCACAGTGCGGTATTGCAGGAGTCGATAGCTGATTACAACTCGGCGAGGGCTTCGGCTCAGTGGGGAGCGGCCATCTTCCCCGCCTCTGGCGGGAGGATGCTAGTCCCGTGCATCGCTCCGGTCCGTCGCCGTGGGAGCCCGAAGAGCATGACTCCGGACGAGGCGTATGCCGCGCTGAAAAACCATCCTGATTTGCCCTCGCCGCAGGGGGTGGCCATCGAAATCATGCGACTGGCCCGCTCGGGCCACTGCAGCCTGGTGGACCTCGCACGAGTGGTCGAGACCGACCCGGCCATCTCTTCGCGGATCCTGCGGCTGGTCAACTCGTCCGCGTTCCCGCATCCTCGGCCCATCGTCTCGCTGACCGAGGCCATTGCCTACCTGGGCACGCGCATGGTCGAGACGGTTGCACTGGGCTTCTCGCTGATCACCGCCCGGGGCCGATGTGAGGCCTTCGATTACGTGGGATTCTGGTCGCGCTCGCTGGCTCGCGCCATCACCGGATGCCGAATCGCCCAGGAGTTCGCGCCGTACCCGCCCGACGAAGTGTTCACGCTGGGGCTGCTGGCCGAGTTGGGGCAACTTGTTTTCGCGGCGACGCATCCAGACCGCTACGGCACGCTGATCGCTTCCCTTTCCTGCAGCGAGGCGGAACAGGCCGAACTCGAACGCGAGTGGTTCGGGATCGACCACGACGAATTGACCGCACGGCTGATGCAGGACTGGGGTTTCCCCACGATGATCTGCCAGGCCATTGGTCTGCGCTCCCGCCTCGAACATGGGCCAGTCTCCTTCCAGGAAGATCCCGGACGGCTGGCGGGCGTGCTCGCGTTGGCGTCCGAACTGGCATGTCGAATCGCTCGCCCCAGCCCCGAGGACGAGGGGTTGCCGCGGGCCGTCGAACTGGCTTGCCGACTCGGGATGAACTCCGGGAACCTGGCGGAGGTTCTGGAATACGCCATTCCACGATGGCGGGAGCTGGTCTCGATCTTCTCCGTGGACGAACTGAACGCCGAACAAATCCGAGCGTTGTGTGCCGAGGCGGCCCAGTTGCGGGCGGCGCTGTCCTGACCGGTTCAGTCTGAGCACGATCAATCCGCTTGTGATCCGCCATTCCGGGGCTTGGTCGCATCGTTCGACTGCTCGTTCTGCGCCAGCTCTTCGGCCAGCGCCTGCCACCGCGGTTCCGGTTCGCACACGCACGTGTCTTCCCAGGTCTCCACGTTCTCGTGCATGCTCCGGCAGGCGGGCTGGGCGGATTCTTCTTGCTGCGTTTTGTTCGATGAGTCCGTCCGGTCGTTGGCCATCAGCGTCACTCCTGTGAAAGTAGCTTTCGCTTCCCGGACAGTGTAGGCGCAATTCCTCGTCCCCGGCCGGCGGCGTCTGCGGTGGGGCGGGTTCGGCGAGCCGGCTTAGACGAGCCGAATTGCCGGGGCGCTCTTCCCCGAGCCTTACCGGCACTGAGTGTACCTTCGGTTGGGCACATGCCCGCGCTCGCAGATCGGTTTGGCGCCGTCCCGGGGGGTGATACAATGCCCGTTTCGGCTCTGGAATACCGCGCGGGTGCACCGCTCGAGGAGTGGATCATGACAACTCAGGAAGTATTAGATCAGTACGGCCGGTGCGTGATCGGAAATTACGGGCGCTTGCCCGTGGTGATCACCCGGGCCAGCGGCTCGCAGATGTGGGACCTCGACGGGAAGCGCTACCTGGACCTGTTTCCGGGCTGGGGCTGCAGCCTCCTGGGGCACTGTCACCCGCGCGTAGTCGAAGCCATTCGCGAGCAGGCCGGCCGCATCATCCACGTGGATAACACGTTCTACACCGTCGAGCAGGGTCGGCTCGCCGAGATCATCAGCGAACGCAGCTTCGGCGGGAAGTGCTTTTTCTGTAACAGCGGGGCGGAGGCCAACGAAGCCGCCATCAAGCTCGCCCGCAAGCACGCCGGTCCGGGCCGTTACAAGATCATCACCATGGAGCGGAGCTTCCACGGCCGTACGTTCGGGGCCATGTCCGCCACCGCCCAGTCCAAGACGCAGCAGGGCTTTGATCCGCTCGTGCCCGGGTTCGTGTACGTGCCGTTCAACAACATCGATGCCGTGGCCAAAGCCATCACCAACGAAACCGCGGCCATCATGCTCGAGCCCATCCAGGGCGAGGGCGGCGTGAACGTGCCCGATGACAATTATCTGGCCTCGCTGCGCGAGCTCTGCGACGAGCATAATCTGCTGCTCATCTTCGACGAGGTTCAGACGGGCTGCGGCCGGACCGGCACGTGGTTCGGCTACCAGAACTGGGGCGTCGAGCCCGACATCATGACGCTGGCCAAGGCGCTGGGCGGCGGGGCTCCCATCGGGGCCATGGTGGCCAAGCCCGACGTGGCCAAGACGCTCACCGTCGGCTCGCACGCGAGCACGTTCGGAGCCAATCCGCTGGTGGTGGCGGCGGCCATCGCCATGTTCGAGACCATCGAACAGGAAAACCTGCTTGAGCGGGTCAAGCAGATATCGGATTACATCATGGCCAAGGCTCGCACGCTGGCTCAGCAGTTCGGTTTCGTCGAGCAGGTGCGGGGCAAGGGGCTGATGATCGGGATCGAGCTGTCGCTGCCGGGTGCGCCGATCGTGGCGGCGGCTCTCGAACGCGGACTGCGGGTCAACTGCACACAGTCGACCATTTTGCGGCTGTTGCCCGCGATGACCATCACCGAAGCGGAAGTGGACGAGGCTTTTGACATCCTGGCGGTCGCCATGCAGGAGACCGAGAGCAAGCTGGTGAGCTCATGAACACGCAAATCCCCGAAGAACTGCGGTCGATGCGGCATTTCCTCTCCATCACCGAGACGCCGGCCAACGTGTTGAACGCGCTGGTGGACTTCTCCATCGTCCGCAAGCAGCAATTCAGACGCGGTGAACTGACCCCGGCCTTCCAGGGCCGTATCCTGGCCATGATCTTCCAGAAGTCGTCGCTGCGGACGCGTCTGGGCTTCGAAGCAGCCATGGCCCAGTTGGGTGGACACGCCATCAATCTCGAGGATCATCAGATCGGGCTGACCCGGCGCGAGTCGCCTCGCGACGTGGCCCGAGTCATTTCCTCCATGGCTGACGTGATCATGGCCCGCGTGTACGCGCATCAGTCGGTGGTCGAGCTGGCCGCCAACGCCACCGTGCCGGTGATCAACGGATTGAGCGACTGGGCCCACCCGTGCCAGGCCGTCGCCGACCTCATGACTATTAAGGAACACTTCGGCCGGCTTGCGGGGTTGCGGATGGCCTTCATCGGCGACGCGAACAACGTCGCCCGATCGCTCCTGAACGCATGCGTCAAGTCGGGCATGTCGTTCGCCATCGCCTCGCCCGAGGGATATCAGCTCGATCCGGGCGTGGTCCAGCATGCTCGCGGTGCGTCGGCTCAGTCGGGGATCGAAATCCTGACCTGCCACGATCCGGCCGAAGCCGCCGCCGGCGCCGACGTGGTCTACACGGACGTGTGGACGAGCATGGGCCAGGAAGCCGAGCAGGCTGAGCGTGAAAAGGCCTTCGCCGCTTTCCAGGTGAACGCCGAGCTCATGCGGCGGGCCAAGCCGACGGCGGTGGCCATGCACTGCCTGCCCGCCCACCGCGGGAGCGAAATCACCGACGAAGTCATCGACGGTCCGCAATCGGTCATCTTTGAGCAGGCCGAGAACCGGCTGCATTCTCAGCGGGCCCTGTTGGAAGTGCTGCTCAGCCGAAAGAAGTGAGACGTGGGAGGTGAGAGGCGAATATGAGGCACATGTGTCCCGGCGATGCGGGACGCAGTGCCCGTGATCGCTTCGCTTCGTGCATCTGACTCATCGTTTCGGAGGACCTATGGCCATTCGACGCAAAGACGGCCGGCGCCCTGCCGAACTTCGCCCCATGGAGATCGTTCGCGGGTATACACGGTCCGCGCCGGGTTCGGTGTTGATCCGCGCGGGCGACACGGTCGTGCTGTGCACGGCCACGACCGAAGAGGTGGTGCCCGAGTGGAAGAAGGACCAGGGCACGGGTTGGGTGACGGCGGAATACGACATGTTGCCCGCGTCGACGGGCACGCGACGCCGCCGCAGCCGGAGCGGCGCGGACGGTCGGGCCACCGAGATTCAGCGGCTCATCGGGCGGGTGCTGCGCTCGGTGGTGGATTTCAAGCTGCTGGGCGAACGCACCATCTGGCTGGACTGCGACGTTCTGCAGGCCGACGGCGGAACCCGAACCGCCGCGATCAACGGGGCATATGTGGCCCTGTGCGACGCGGTGGACCGGCTGATGGCCGAGGGCAAGCTGACGTCGTCGCCGATCGCCGAGCCGGTGGCGGCGGTCAGCGTGGGCAAGGTGGATGGCCGTATCCTCGTCGATCTCGATTACTCTGAAGATGTGCGAGCCGAGGTGGACTTCAACGTGGCCATGACGCGCAGCGGCCAGTATGTCGAAGTTCAGGGCTCGGCCGAGGGCGGCACGTTTTCGCCCGACGATCTCGACCGCATGCTGCAGGCCGCCCGTCGAGCCATCCGCCGGATCATCGGCATTCAGGAGGCGGCGCTCGCTCGCAAGCCGCGGCGCTGAGAGGGGCGGGCGTCCCGTTCGCCTCGAAAGGAGTAGAATATCCGGCCGGCTTTGAGTGTAGACTCCGCGCAGGTCAAAGCCGGCGGCTCTTGGGGCGCAGTCACATGAAGCGAGTCCATCAGATCTTGATCGGTGTTCCCGTCGTCGCGGGTCTGGCGGTCTGGCTCATCTCCGCCGGGTGCGAAGGGACGGGTCAGACCGGCGGCGGCCCCAGCCTGTTCTCGCCGGCGAACCAAGGTGAGCGCTGGACCATTTGTTGCCGGCGACTCAGTGCGCCCGGTCACGCTCAGGCCGCCGAGACGCTGGGTACCATGCTGCGCCAGGTGAAGCAACTCAATCCCCAGGCGGTTCGCGTGGTCACCGGCCCCATTGAAAGTGCCGTGTACTATGGCGAATACCGGCGAGTGCCGGCTCGGCCCGGCAGCGACGACCTCGCCTTCCCGCCCGAGTACCAACGCGACATCGCGCTGATTCGCAGTCTGACCGATGGTGTGTCGACGCCGTTTCTAGCCGCTCAGCCCGAACTGATCGAGTCTCCCGGCGCCCGCAGCGAGCATCCGGAGTGGGAGGCGACCAACGCCAAGGGGACTCACTCGTTGCTGATCGCCGTGTTCTACAACACCGAGAACTTCCAGCAACGCAAGGAAGTGGCTGAGCAGTACGTGAGCATGCTGCGGGAAGAGGGATTTCCGGCCTACTACTATCACGAGCCGGTCAAGAGCTTTGTGTTCGTGGGCGATTTCACGGAGCAAGACGTGATTATCACGCCCGAAGGTCGCAAGCCCGGTCCTCGTGTGGAGCAACTGATCGCTCGCCGCGAGGAGGAGTTCCGGTACTTCACGCAGAACGGCCACATCATCAAGTACATCGAAGGCCCCGGCCGCGAAATCTCACCGCCCTCGCAGATCGTGCCCTTGCCAACCAAGTAGATCGGCCAGCGGTCCGGTGCCCGCATGTAGTACTCTTCGCTCCGCAGGAACAACGGTCAATAGAGCCGTCGGCAGTGCAGGCAGGATGCCTGCGCCACCATGCGGCGGGCGGGACGCCCGTCCCCCGAGAACGCCGATTCTCCACCGTGCCGGGGCGGCGGTTTATAATGTCTCACTATGGTTGACTTGGCACAAGAACTGGCTCGCTGTCCTCTGTTCGATCTCATCGACGCGAGCTCGTTGAAACGTCTCGCAACGAGTTGCCGGCCGATCGTGCGTCGAAAAGAAGAGACCATCGTCGCCGAAGGCAGCCCGTGCGAAGGCTTCTTCGTGGTGACCAAAGGACTCGTGCGGGTATACAAAATTGCCCCCGACGGCCGCGAACGCACGCTTCATATCGTGCGTCCGCCGCACTCGTTCGCCGAAGCCGCCTTGTTTCACGCCGGCGGCTATCCCGCGTTCGCCTCGGCCATGGAGGATTCGCGGCTCATCCTCGTGCCGCGCGAACCGTTCCTGCGCATGTTGCGGGAAGACCCGGAATCATCGGTTCGCATGTTCGAATCGCTGAGCATGTGGATGCACCGGTTGCTCGACCAGCTCGAAAACGAGACCTTCCTAAACGCCCGGGCCAAGCTGGCCAGCTATGTCCTGCGAGAACTGCGACGTCGACCCGCAGGGGCCGACGGCCGGCGTGTCCAACTGGCTGCACCTAAGAAAGAGATTGCTTCACAACTCGGAATGGCTCCAGAGACTTTCTCCCGGGCCCAGGCCGACCTGGAGTCCAGCGGACTGATTGCGGTTTCCGGCCGCACCATCGAGGTCCGCGACCTTGCCGCACTCGAAGCCGTGATCCTAGGCGACAACGGCGAGTAGATCTGGTACAATGCCTGTCTGCTCCCCGATGCGGTCAAAGGGGGGATGTTGGTTTTTGCCCGCAAGCGTTGGGACGCGACAAGCCTTCCTCTGAATCGGGCGGACCTCGACTGGCGCGGATTGACCCGCGCCGCCGCTGCTGGCGCCTTGCCAAGAAAGATCGTTCTGATGACAACTTTTGCCTCCCGTCCGGCCGGTATCGCCGCGTCCTCGTGCTCCCAGCCCGTTCACCCCAAAGGAACCAACGCTCGCGTGCTTCTGACCAGCGTGTTCGGCCCCTACGCCCGCGATGATGAGTACGGTAGTCGGCTCATCAACCCCATGGAGTTGTACCAAAATCAAGTCACCCGCGAGCAGAAGGCGTTTTCACTGCGAATGTTTCACCGCTCGTGGGGACTGGCGCTGATCCAGGAGAACATCGAAGCCCACTGTGCCCTGCTGGACTTCCCCACGCTCGATCGCTTCATCGAGGAGATCACCACCCGTCATTACGACGTGGTGGGCGTCAGCGGCATCGTGCCGAATATTGGCAAGATCGCCAAGATGTGCGAACTCGTCCGCGAGCATCTGCCCGAGGCCCAGATCGTCATCGGCGGGCACGTGGCCAACCTCGGCGATCTGCACGAGCGCGTCAGCGTCGACCACATCGTGCGAGGCGAGGGCGTCCGCTGGATGCAACGTTATCTGGGCGAGGACGACACGAAGCCTATTCGGCACCCGAAGATCCTGTCCGGCTTCGGGACCCGCAGCATGGGCGTGAAAGTCAGCGACAAGCCCGGCGAGGTCGCCGCGGCACTGATCCCCTCGGTGGGCTGCCCGCTGGGTTGCAACTTCTGCTCCACGTCGGCCATGTTCGGCGGCAAGGGCAAGTGCGTGCACTTCTACGAGACGGGGGATGAACTCTTCGAGGTCATGTGCGAGCTCGAGCAGGCCATGAAGGTCAACTCGTTCTTCGTCATGGACGAGAACTTCCTGTTCCATCGCAAGCGGGCGCTGCGGCTGTTGGCGCTCATGATGGAACACGACAAGGCCTGGTCGTTGTACGTGTTCAGCTCGGCCAACGTGCTGCGGTCGTACACCATGGAGCAACTGGTCGGCCTGGGCATCTCCTGGGTGTGGATGGGCCTGGAAGGCAAGAACTCGCAGTACGCCAAGCTGAGCGGGACCGACACGCTGTCGCTCGTGCGCTCGCTGCAGGACAACGGCATCCGCGTTCTCGGCTCGACCATCATCGGTCTGGAAGAGCACACGCTCGACAACATCGACGCGGCCATCGATTACGCGGTCAGCCACGACACCGAGTTTCACCAGTTCATGCTGTACACGCCGGTGGCCGGGACTCCGTTGTACGCCGAGCACAAGGCCGCCGGCACACTCCTGCCCGAGTCGGAGCTGCCTTTCGCCGACGCCCACGGGCAATACCGGTTCGCGCATCGCCATCCGGCGATCCCGGCCGGCGCCGAAACCGAACTGTTGCGGCGGGCGTTCCTGCGGGACTACGAAGTCAACGGCCCGAGCATCGTGCGCATGATCCGTACCACGCTGCGGGGTTGGCGCAAGCACAAGAACCATCCCGATCTTCGTGTGCGGGCTCGCTTCGCTCGCGAGGCTCGCGATCTGCCGGTTATCTACGCCGGTGCGGTCTGGGCCGCCCGTCGTTACTTCCGGAAGGATCCGGCGATGGTGGCCAAGATGGATGCCATTTTGCGAGACCTGTATGCCGAGTTCGGCCTGAAGTCGAGGCTGGCTGCGCCACTGGCCGGTGCATACATCCTGCGAAGCCTCCGCAAGGAAGACCGGCGATTGGCTGCCGGCTGGACCTACGAGCCGCCGACGTTCTACGAGGTCAAGGCCAAGGCGGCGAGTGTGGTGAGGATGCAGTAGACGTCAACGATCCACGGCACGCGTCCACGCGCCGTCGGGGGCGAACAGCCGCTCGATACAATCATCCATGAGTCCGGTCTGCATCGCCAGGTCCAGGACCGTGAAGCGCCGGCGAATCTGTTGCGCTTCGTAATAGCTCCGCCGCAAGCGGTCCAGGTCGATCCCGATTTGCGCCGGCGTCTCGGGAGCGCCCGCTTCGCGTAGCATGGCCTGCAATGCGTCGGCGGGGATGAGATAGGCTTGCAGCCGGCGACGCAGTTCCGGCCAGACCGACTGCAACCGACCGAGCCGTGCGGCCAGTTCATCCCGGCTCACGTACTTGGCTTTCATCTCTTGCCGGGCGACGGTGCGGATCTGTTCCAGCTCGTGCGTGCGAATGACCGCGTCCTCGAGGCCGGCGGCATCGGGCCAGGCGCGACACACGCCGTCGATGTCCAGCAGCTCCAGCGGCCGTTGAAGCAGTTCCTCGTATAGCCGCGTCGAGGCCAGCGTGCCGATGGCGACCTTGAAGCCATGCAGCACAGTCCGCCCGTCGTACCGATGGCCCTGCATGTCCCACAGATGGCTGAACTGATGCTCGGCGCCGGACGCCGGCCGGCTCGACTTGCACCACTGCATGGCAAAGCCGGTCATGAGCAGCCCTTCCATCTGTCCGGCGATGGCGTCAAAGTCACCGCGTCGAACGGCGTCGGGCCGAGCCACCCACGCCTTCAACGCGTCCTGCACCATAGACCAGGCCTGTGGATCGATCGGCTCCACGCCCAGCGCGTCGGCTATCATCCAGTCCGCACCGGCGGGCACCTTGGCGATCAGATCGGCGTACCCAGCTGCGTTCATCTCGCCCGGCGAGGCCGAGATCACGTCCAGATCGGCGATCACGGCGACCGGGGCGGGGCAGAAGATCGTCTGCTTCCATCCGTGCCGCGTAATTGACGCACCGTAGGCGGTGTAGCCGTCCATTGAGGCGGCTGTCGCTACCGCCATGTAACCCCGGCCGCAAAGATGAGCAGCCAGTTTGGTCAGGTCGTTGATCGTACCCGAGCCGGCAGCCACCGGCACTGCTTCGTTCGCGGCACACCGCTGCTGAAGATGCTCGACGTGACGGTAGTCAGCGTGCAACTCGGGATCGTCGAGGATAATAGGCTCGTTCGTTGCGACGCCCGCGCGAACCAGGGCATCGAGCACATCACGCCCGGCGGCGGCAAACGTGTTGGCGTCGGCGACCACGACCGCCGACCGCGAACCGAAGCATGCGCGGAAGATTTCGCCCGTCTCCCGCACCGCACCTCGCCCCAGCCGCAGCACGCGCGTGTCCGACGCGAGCTTCAACGCCGCTTCGATCCGTTGTTGCGATTGACTCGGGTCCATTGTTATCCGCGTCCGGAAGGCGGGCGGCCGCTCGCCTTGAGCCGCAAGATGCTAGCCATCCAGAATGCTCAGAGGCGGGCAAGATGCCCGCCCCCCGGGGATGCTGGCTAATGCGGTCTTACCGTCGATTCCGAAATGCCTTGGCGGCCTGCAACGCCACCTTGGGATCGTCGGTGGCGAACGAGTCCACGCCCAATTCTAAGAGCTTCGTGTAAGCGGCCGGATCCCGCGTGTTGCGCGGCAGCACCTGAAACAGGATGCCTCGCTGTTCCAACTCGGCGGCCAGCGTGCGGATGAACTCGGCCGGCGGGTCGAACGGCTCAGGGTCGTTCAGGTCGCCGACGTTCACGTGCACCTGCAACTGCGTCACGCCGGCAAAGTTCGTCTCCCGCAGTTTGCGCAGCCGCTCGTTCAGCCGGGCCTGCGTGCCGCCCATCCACAAGAGCGTGCGCGACGTGGGCAGCAACTCCTTCCAGCGGCGAATGAGCCCGTCATCGCTCGACGCCAGGATGACCTGCCGCTCGACGCGATACTCCCGAGCCATCTCGGCCATCCGCTGGAGATCCACGTCCTTCACGTCCAGGTACAGCCACCGTTGCGGCCGGCCGCGCATGGCCGCAAACACCGCCTCGAGCCGAGGAATCCGCTGCCCTTCGAACGCGGGGCCTTTGTAAGCACCGACGTCGAGCTGCGCCATTTCCTCCCAGGTCAGGTCCGCGACGCTGCGGGCGACCAGTTCCGGCGGGGCGTCCTTGACCAACCGCTTGAAGTCCTTGTCGTGAAACGCGACGATCACGCCGTCGCGGGTCGTGCGGACGTCCGCTTCCGGGACCACGCCCATGCGCCAGGCCAGCTCAAACGACGGCAACGTGTTCTCCGGCGCCAGGTCGCCCGCTCCTCGATGGGCCTGTATGATGCACGGCCAGGGCTCCGAACCGTCACGGCCCTGCACCGCGTCGTCCAGGCTCGTGCAGCCGGCCGACCATCCTATGAGTGTCAAAGCAATGAAAGTGAGCGTGGCCAAATCCATTGAACGTCGCATGTGATGGCTTCCTGTTTGCGATAGGTCGCGTGGTTTCACTCGCGAACGCATCATAATCGTCCCGCCATCTGAGGGCCAAGCCATGTCCGCCGATATCACCCGCCTGTGTTGCCTTGTGAGCCTCTTGAACGTCGCGGCGGCCGGTACGTTCGCCGAGCCGAGCTGGATCACCGTGGTCGGGTCGCAGTGCCCGCTCTTGCGAAAAGAGTTCACGCTCGACGCCGCACCCGCCAAGGCAATCGTGCGCATCGTCGGCCTGGGGCACTACCACCTCAATGTCAACGGCCGGCGGGTGGACGACGCTGTCATCCGCCAGGCCTGGTCCCAGTACGACAAGACAATCTACTTCGAAGAGATCGACGTGACGCCCTTGCTCCAGGCCGGCAGCAACGCCTTCGGCGTCATGCTCGGCAACTCGTTCTGGTTCAATCCGCCGGCACCTCAGGGCCGGTATCACAAACGCGGCGCTGAAACCGATTTCGGCCCGCCATTCTTGCTGTGGTTCTCGGCGGATATTGTCCAGGCCGACGGTTCGCGCACGCAGATCGTCTCGGATGAGAGCTGGAAATTCAGCGCCGGCCCGGTGACGTACAGCCACATCTACGGCGGCGAGGATTACGACGCCACGCTCGAACAACCGGGCTGGGATCGACCCGGCTTCGATGACAGCGTCTGGCACGCCTGTCGGCCTGCGTCCGCCCCAGCCGGCAAGCTTGAAAAGCGAATCTGGCCGCCGCTGCGCGAGCAGGAGGTCTTCTCCGCGACGGACGTCAAGCCTGCCGGTCCGGGCGTATTCCACGTGTTCTTCGGCCAGAACGCCTCGGGCGTGCTGCGCTTCACCGTCGAGGGCAAGCGGGGCCAAAGCTTCACAGCGCTGCCGTCGGAGTATCGCACGGCGGACGGCGAGTTCATGAAGCCCAAGTGGGGCGGGGCGCCTATTCTCTTTCGGTACACGCTCCGGGGCGACGGGCCCGAAACGCATCAGTGGTTGTTCCACTACCAGGGTTTCCAGGCCGTCGAGATCGCCGGAGCCGTGCCCGCAGGTCTGCCGAACCCCGACAACCTGCCCGTGCTTCATCGCATCGAGCTCGTGCACACCCGCACCGACCTGGCTCAGGTCGGCGAGTTCCACACCTCCAGCAAACTCTATAACGACACGCATCGCCTCATCGATTGGGCCATGCGCTCCAACATGGCCGACGTCATGACCGACTGCCCGCATCGCGAAAAGCTGGGCTGGCTCGAGTGTGCTCATCTGCTCGCGCCTTCGTTTTGCTATCGTTACGACTGCCGCGACTGGCTGGCCAAGATCGCTCGCGACATTCGCGACGCCCAGGAGCCCTCGGGTCGAATCCTCACCGTCGCGCCGTCATACCCGGCCACGCGATTTCCCGGCGCGTTTCACTGGACGGTGGAGTGGGGGGCGGCCGGTCCGCTCGTGCCCTGGCATCACTACCAGTGGTACGGCGACGCAGCCATCCTCCGCGACAACTACGACTGCATGCGTCGCTTCGTGGACTATGTCGCGTCGGTGTCGAAGGACGGCATCGCTCCCGAAGGCCTGGGCGACTGGTACGACTACGGCCATGGCCAACCGCCCGGCCCGAGTCGGTTCACGCCTACCGCGCTGACCGCCACGGCTGTTCAGGTGATGTGCATCGACGCGGTGATCGGAGCCGCGGAAGTTCTCGGCAAGAGTGATGACGTGCGGAAGTATCGATCGCTTCGCGAGAAGACTGCGGTAAGCTACCTGGCCAAGTTCTACAATCCGCACACGCGCACGTTCGCGCACAAAGACTCGTGTCAGTGCGCACACACGATCTCACTGGCCGCCGGCCTCGTGCCTGAAGCGGATAGACAGGCGGTTCTCGACGCGGTGATCGCCGATCTCGAAAGGCGCGACTGGCAGCAGACGCCGGGCGACGTCGGCCACGCCTATTTCATCCGCGCACTCGCCCAGGCGGGCCGCAGCGACGTCCTGCACCGCGTCTACTCGCGCGATGGCCTCGGCAGCTACGGTGGCATCCTCGCTCGCGGCCTGACCGCCATGCCCGAGACGTGGGACGCCATGACCGACGGCTACCAATCGCACAATCACTGCATGCTCGGCCATGTGATCGAATGGTACTACGGCTATGTCGCCGGTATCCGCCAGCAGCCTGGCAGTGTCGGCTGGAAGCGCATCATGATTGCGCCGGTTCCGGGCCCGCTGACCATGGCTCAGGGCATTTTCGACAGTCCCGCCGGCCGAATCAGCAGCAGTTGGAGGATCGAGGAGGGGCAATTCCGGCTCGAAGCCCACATCCCCGACGGCGTCACTGCCGAACTGCGCGCTCCAGACGGCACCCGCAAGCAGGTCGGTCCCGGCCGTCACATACTGGTCGCCGCGCAGCCGAAATGAACGTTCGCGCAAGTCGGGGGGGCGGGCGTTCCGCCCGCCTCCATCCGTACGAGGTTGAACCGACTGGAAGTCTTGCCAGTCCCCAGGCTCCAAGGCTCCCTGGGCTACCCGCCGTCCGCGCGTAACGGCTCGGGCGGAAACAGCGCCAGATTCACGGTTGTTCCCCCTCACGTCCTGTAAGACACGTCCGGCTGCTCGCAATATGGGAGGACGTCGATCCTGGGCCGCGCTGCGGCTATCGCGATGCGCTGTGATGTAGCGGATTAGAGGCGCGGTTAGTCCAGAGGAGCATTGCATGGTCGCGCTGAAGCCAATCCACTTGCCCCCGGAGCTGCGATCGGTCGTTGACAGCCTGGAGCGCGGCCTGCACGCTCACGACCAAAACTGGATTGTGTCACTGATGCAACAGCAGGGCCGTCTCATCGTCGGCCTGCTCTGGCGCATGCTCGGATCCGAACAGGACGCCTTCGACGCCTATCACAGCACGATTTGCCGGCTCATCATGCAGGGCCCCGAGGCGATCGGCACGAATCAGGCCGGCTACTTTTATCGGACTGCCATGAACACCGGCATCGAGATGCTGCGAGTACGTCAGCGCCGTCAGCGCCATTGGCCCGCCGTCCGGGAGGTCTGTTCTCGCCGTGCGGCCGACCGGGCCGATCGCTCTCCCGGCATGGATGAAGATAGCGACGATGTGGAACGGCTGCGCAGCGCCATCGGCCGGCTCCCGGCGCACCTGCGCGACGTCATCGTGCTTCGTGAGCTAACTGGATTGCCTTATCGTCAAGTCGCATCTATCCTTGGCATCGGTCTGGCCACCTCCCGGCTGTACCGGCGCCAGGCGGTGCTGCGACTCGCTGCCATGCTCGGCTCACCTCAGGCCGCCGGCCGGCGCCGCCTCCACCAGCGACTCTCCTCGAATGATGCCGCGGTGCCATCCCAGGCCAGCTGAACACCGGAGAAGACACGCTTCTTCTCGCAGCGATGGGCGGTCGCTCGTGCGCCAACAGACACGCCCGCGCCGTTCCTCTTCGCGAACATCACGCCGGCGGCAAGACCCCCACTGCTCCAGCGAACGTCGTTCTTTTCAAATAGGGGCTTTACCCTAAGCATTTGTTACCAACGGAGGGAGCGTTCACCCCAGGCTGACTTTCCCGGCCCATGCTCCTGGGCGAATTAGATCAATCGAGATTTCGCTTTCACCGAAAAACCCGATGTCGGCTGTGCAGGACGGCTCCTGGCCCGTTCCCGGGGGGATTGCGTGCCTGCCGGTTCGCGGCATTTGCGACGCGGCGGATCGGCCTCGTCGGTTGATGGAGTTTGATGAATGAGTCGCCAGACCCAAGCCGATCGAACCTCCAAGGTTCAATCGCTCTTCTCGAAATTGGCCGAAACCATCGGCCGCATCGACGCCGAGGATCTGAGCGGCCTGGCCCAGGTGCACGGCTGGTGCGAGGCTTTGGTCGAAATTGGCCTGACCGATCGCGCCGCGGTATCCGAAGAAGTGGCCCACCGCATCTCCACACTGGCCCGCCAATTGGAGGCCTTGATCCTGGGCGAAGTGGCCAACGCTAACGAGACGTTCGCCGAGTTGCGCGCGGCCATGCAGCAGTTGGCGGCCGAATGCGCGACCGCTCTCGGCGGATCGGCGGACTCCACACAGTCGGCGACTTCCCTGACGACCGATCAATCCGGCCGCACCGATGATGCGATCGTCATCCCGATGGAGGGCTTCTCAGACGAGAGCGACGCGCCCGGCGAGAACGGGGTGACCGCCGGCGCCGCGGCAGCCGAGGCCGACACCGGTTCGCTGGAGCCGGCCGGCGAGACGCCGTCGACCGAATCCGCTCCGGCCACCCGGGAAGCCTACGTCGCCGAGCCTCTGAAGCTCGACCCCAAGGAGATCGAGTTCGTCAAGGGATTCGTCGAGGAAGCCCACGAGCACGTGGAAGCGATTGAAGCCGCCGTGCTGGAAGTCGAACGCTGCCCGGGCGACGTCGCCAAGATCGACGATCTGTTCCGGCCGTTCCACACCATCAAGGGCATGGCCGGCTTCCTGAACCTTCGAGATATCAACTGCCTGACCCACGAGGTGGAGACACTGCTCGACCAGGGGCGCAAGGGCAAGCGCGCGGTGACGAGCGGCGTCATCGACCTGGTCCTGTCGGTCGTCGATCTGCTCAAGCTTCAGATCGCCAGCGTGGCCGAGTGGCTCACCGAGCCGCACAAGGGTGTGATCGCTCAGCCTCCGGTGGCTGAGATGATCGATCGGCTCCGGGCGGTGGTGGCCGGACGCTTGGATCCCGATGCGCTGAGCACCGCGAGAACGGCCAACCCTCCCGGCGGCGCGCCGACGCCGGCAGCACCACCGGCGACCCAAGCTCAGGCCAAACCCGAAGCGAATGCTACTCCGCAGACGCCGGCTCCGGCGGCGAAGACTGCCGGGCCGTCCGCAGCGCCATCAGCGACGCAACCCGCGACGCCATCGGCCTCACCCAAGCCCGGCGACCAGTCCATCCGCATCGACACCGAGAAGCTCGACGCCCTCATCGACATGGTCGGTGAATTGGTCATCGCTCAGACGCTGGTCAGCATGAGCGGCGACATCGTGTCCAATCCCAAGCTCTCGCGCGATGTGACACAGGTCACCAAGATCGTCCGCGACGTGCAGGAACTGGCCATGGCCATGCGGATGGTCCCCATCGGCCCGACCTTCCAGAAGATGGCCCGCCTGGTCCGCGACGTCTCGCGCAAGGCCGGCAAATTCGTTAACCTGACCATCTCTGGTGAGGATACCGAGCTCGACAAGACGGTCATCCAGGAGATCGGCGATCCCCTGGTCCACATGGTCCGCAACGCGATCGACCACGGCATCGAGAGCCCGGAGGATCGCATCAAGGCGGGCAAGCCCGAGACGGGAGAGGTTCACCTGCACGCCGGCCACGAAGGCGGCAACATCCTGATCTCCATCCGGGACGACGGCAAGGGCCTGGATCCGGCCGTCCTCATCGCCAAGGCCGTGGAAAAAGGCATCATCAGCCCGACCGACGAACTCACCGAGCAGGAAGCCTACTCGCTCATCTTCGCGCCCGGCTTCTCGACGGCCACGCAGGTGACCGACATCTCCGGCCGCGGGGTCGGCATGGACGTGGTCAAGCGCAACATCGATCAGCTGCGCGGCCGCATCGAGATCGTCTCCGAAAAGGGCAAGGGTACGACGTTCAACATTCGCCTGCCGCTCACGCTGGCCATCATCGACGGCATGGTCATCCGCGTCGGCCGCGAGCGCTTCATCCTGCCCACCATCACCATTCAGCAGTCGCTCCGCCCGCTGCCCGAGGCCATCACCACCGTGCAGCATCGAGGCGAGGTGCTCAATCTGCGTGGCGAGCTCATCCCGCTCATCCAGTTGGGCGAACTCTTCGGACTGACCGATCGCATCAACCCCTGCGAGAACATGGTCATCATCGCCCACTGCGAGGGCCGACTCATCGGCCTGGTCGTGGAAGAGCTCATTGGCCAGCAGCAGGTCGTGATCAAGAGCCTGGGCGAGCGCTTCGAAAAACTGCAGGGCATCTCCGGCGCCGCCATCCTGGGCGACGGTCGGGTCGGTCTGATCCTCGAAACCTCCGGCCTGAGCGCCGCACACGACAAGAATCAATCGACCGGCAGAAAGAACCGAGGCCGCGGCACACCGGCTCGCGGATCCTCCCGGACTCACGGCCCCGACCCGGGGCGGAACGACCGTCCGGACCGTCAAGCGTCCGATTCTCAACCCCCCGTGGAAGTTGCATGCAAATAGGAGAACAGCGATGACCACCGCAGTGCTCGAACAACCGACCTCCACCGGCGAACTCAACGAGTCCACCCGGGATCTTGGTGGCAAGTATTTGACCTTCATGCTCGATGATGAAGAGTATGGGATCGAAATCCTCAAGGTCCGCGAGATCATCGGGATTATGGACATCACCAAGGTGCCTCAGACGCCCGATTTCGTCGAAGGTGTGATCAATCTGCGCGGCAAGGTGATCCCGGTCATCGATCTGCGCACCAAGTTCGGGCTCGCCCGGACCGAGTACAACGATCAGACGTGCATCATCGTCGTCGATGTCGGCATGATGATGGGCATCATCGTGGACACCGTGCAGGAAGTGCACGACATCCCGTCCGCCAATATCGAGCCTCCCCCCAAACTCGGATCGGCCGTCGATACGAGCTTCATTCTCGGCATGGGAAAGGTCAAGGACGATGTCAAGATCCTGCTGGATATCGACAAGGTTTTGACCAGCGAGGATCTGGTGGCTTTGCGGCACTTCGGCGAGGAATAACCGTGACATTCAGTGGGGCGGCGAAGCGGCCCGGGCCGTTCGTCGGCTGGGCCGCATCCCCGTCCTCCCGGACGTCAAACCTGATCGGGCACCGTCTCGCCTGGGCCGCCGGGGCACGCGGTCGAACACGCCGGCGTGAACTTCGCCCGCCGGCGCCGCCCGCCGTGCCCTGTGGAATCGATCTGTATGGATACCGTCGTTGACATCGCCGACATGCGGGTCTCCCGGGATCCCCAAGTGGACCTCGTGACCTACTCGCTGGGCAGCTGCATCGGGGTCGCCATCTGGGATCCCGAGGTTCGTGTCGGGGGGCTCCTGCATTACATGCTGCCCCAGTCCTCCATCTCCCCGGAGAAAGCCCGCACCAATCCGGCCATGTTCGCCGATACCGGCATTCCCTACCTGTTCCGCAGTGCGTACGAACTGGGGGCGGTCAAGAAACGGCTCATCGTGAAGGTCGCCGGCGGCTCCTCGCTCCTCGACGACAACGGGACCTTCAACATCGGCAAGCGCAACTACATCATCCTCCGGAAGATCTTCTGGAAAAACGGCATCCTCATCGACGCCGAAGATGTCGGCGGCTCCATCAGCCGCACCGTGCGGCTTGAAGTCGGTACCGGCCGCGTCACCGTCAAAAACCGTGGCAAGGAGATCGAACTGTGAACCGGATGGAAGAAATCCTGGCGCGCGTGGGCGAGATCCAGCCCTTGCCCGGCACGATTCTGCACCTCATCGACGTCATCAACGATCCTCGAAGCTCCATCAACGAGATCGTGGAGACCATCCGGTACGATCAGGCGCTGACCACGCGCATGCTCCGCATCTGCAACTCCGCGTACTTCGGCCTGTCGCGGGAAGTGTGCAGCTTGGAGGAGGCCATGCGCCTGCTCGGCACCGTCAAGGTGCTCCAGATCCTCATGGCCGTCCACACCGGTGCTTTGCTCCGCCGCGGCCAGGAAGGGTACGGGCTCGAGCCGGGCGTCCTGTGGAAGCAGTCCGTGGCCACCGCTTTGGCCTCGACGCTGTTTGCCGAACGCACGAAGCCCGATAACACCTCCCTGACCTTCACGGCCGCATTGCTCCACGACATCGGCAAGGTCGTCCTCAATTCCCACGTGACCGCCGAATTCGTCGAGATCGTCCGGCGAGTCAACGAAGAGGGAGCCAGCTTCATCGAGGCCGAGCAGCAGGTCCTCGGCTTCAGCAGCACGGAAATCGGAGCCCTCCTCGCCGAAGCCTGGAAACTGCCCGAGACCATCATCCGCTGTATCCGCTATCACCGGACGCCCGGAGAGCTGGACCCGCCCGACGTGGTGGTGGACACGGTCTACCTGGCCACCTGTGTGTGCATGTTGTGCGGCGTCGGGCTCGGCTCCGACGGATTGTGTTATCGCGCGGACTCACGCGTGATGGAACGTTATCGCCTCAAGGAAAGCGATCTCGAGGTGATCGGAGCCCAGATGCTCGTGGATCTCAAGCGTGTGGAATCGATTTACACCGAAGACATGGCTCAGCCGGTCTTGGTGAATAACTAGAAAGACAAAGACCCCGGCCTCGCTGGCCGATGAACAGAATAACGGAGTGCTTGCACGCCGTTTCAGGAGCGCGATCATGGCCCGTGACGTGTTGATTGTCGACGACTCGATGACCATGCGCCAGATGGTCAAGAAAACCATGCGAATGGCCGGCCTGGACGTCGGGGAGGTGTACGAGGCTTCCAACGGCATCGAGGCGCTGGCCCAACTCGCCGAGCATCCCGTGGCCGTCATCCTGCTGGACATCAACATGCCCACCATGAACGGAATCCAACTGCTGACCCGCATGAAGGGCAACAGCCGGCTGAAAGGCATCCCCATCGTGATCGCCTCCACCGAAGGCAGCCGCGAACGCATTGAGCAGATGGAAGAGTTCGGGGCATTCGGCTATGTCCGCAAACCGTTCCAGCCCGAGCAGCTCCGGGACGTGTTGAAACCTCTTTTGGGAGTCAGAGACGATGGAGTTGACTACGACGCGGACACTGACGGCGATCTTTTCTGAGGTTCTGGCCAACCTGGCTTTCCTCTTCACCGACGACGAGGAGACCGAGCCCGCCCTCGGCGAAGTTTGGCTCGAAACCAGTATCAGCTATCACGGACCGGTCAGCGGCACGTTGCGTTTCCGCTGCACGCGCAGTTTCTGTGAATTGCTCGCGGCCAACCTACTGGGCATCGATCCCGACGATGAAGCCGCCGCTCGCCAGAGCGAGGACGCCGTCCGAGAGTTCATGAATATCGTCTGCGGCCAGTTCGTGACCTCGATGCATGGCTCCGACGACGTCTACAACCTGTCCATCCCGCATACCGTCGAACTGCCGGAAACCCCCGACCTGGCGGACGACGGCGGGAAAACTTCGTCCACCCTGTCGGTCGATCACCACGTGGTGCAACTGATCTACGAGCCGAAGTGAGGCGCATGAATCGGACAGAGGCGGGGGACCAACGACATGATCGAGATGCCGTGGGCGGTCACGGAGGCCAAGGAGCTCACCCAGGAAGAGTACGAACTGTTTCGCCGGCTCGTCTACGCCAAGAGCGGCATTAATCTCGGCGATTCCAAGCAGCAGCTCGTCCGGGCTCGCCTCGGCAAGCGGGTCCGCCAGGGACGCTTCGGCTCGTTCCGCGCTTATTACGAGCACGTGGAGAAGGATACGACCGGCGAAGAGCTCCAGTACCTGCTCGACGCCATCGCCACCAATACCACCCATCTGTTTCGCGAGAAACGCCACTTCGACTTCCTGCACCGCCTCGTGCGGCAATGGGCGGCGTCACCCGGCTCGCGCGGAAACAGCACGACGCTGCGGATCTGGAGCGCGGCGTGCTCCAGCGGCGAGGAACCTCATTCCATCGCCATGGTCGTGCACGATGTGCTGCGGAACACCAATTTGTCGGCGAAGATTCTCGCCACCGACATTTCCACCAAAGTGCTCAACCGGGCCAAGCTCGGCTTGTACGAGGTGCACAAGGTGGGCAGCGTTCCCCCGGATTACCGCAGCCGGTACTTCCGCCAGGTCTACCGCGACGACCGGTTGTACCTCGAACTGGCGCCGGAGATCCGCGAGCTGATCACGTTCAGCCAGTTCAATCTGATGACGCCTACGTTCCCGTTCCGGCACGGCTTCGACGTCGTGTTCTGCCGGAACGTGATGATTTATTTCGACCGGCCGACGCAGGAAGCGCTGGTGGGGCGAATTGTCCGGCATCTGCACCCGGGCGGATATCTGATGATCGGCCACTCCGAGAGCCTCAACGGCGTACGTCATGAGCTCAAGTATGTGGAACCGACCATCTACAGGAAAGTCTGATCGACGGACGAGCGCCGCGGACGTTCGCCGCCCGCCGCCCGTGAAGTCGGCGCGGTCCGCCGGGATCGCGGATCAGTAGCACCATGAGACGTAGCGGCCCCATCAAGGTACTCATCGTGGATGACTCGGCATTGGTCCGGTCCATCCTCACCCGGGTACTGTCCGCTGCCCAGGACATCTGTGTGGTCGGCGGGGCCAACGATCCTTTCGAAGCTCGCGATCTGATCATCCAGCACCGGCCGGACGTCATCATCCTCGACATCGAAATGCCGCGGATGAACGGCCTGACCTTCCTGCGCAAGCTCATGGTTCACTATCCGGTGCCCGTGATCATGTGCAGTAGCGTCGCACCGGCCAGCAGCCAGGCCGCCCTCGATGCCATCGCCGCGGGTGCCATCGACGTCGTCTCGAAGCCCACCGGCGGCGGCAGTCTGGCCTGGCGTGCCCTCGCTGAAGATCTCGTCGAGAAAGTCCGAGCCGCTGCCGTATCCATGCCCACCGTTCCGAGGGGCGGCCTGTCGAGTTCGGCGCGGCCGACGTCGTTTCGCGAGGCCGGCATTGACCCGGACCGCTGCCTCGTCGTCATCGGCGCTTCCACCGGCGGAACCGAGGCCATCAAGACCATGCTGTCCAACGTGCCCGCGGACTTTCCCCCGACCGCCATCGTGCAGCACATGCCGGAAGGCTTCACACAGTCCTTCGCCGGCCGCCTCAACCGGTTCAGCCCCCTCACCGTCACCGAGGCCGCCCAGGGCGATCTCCTCGTCGCCGGCCGGGCGTTCCTCGCTCGCGGCGGCATACAGATGATGCTGCGAGCCTCGGCCGGACAGATCCGCATCCAGTATGGCACGCAGGAACCCGTCAATCGGCATTGCCCCAGCGTGGACGTGCTGTTCGATTCAGCCACCAGGGTCGTAGGCCGGCAAATAATCGGCATCCTGCTCACCGGCATGGGCGACGACGGCGCCCGCGGTCTGCTTGCGCTCCGCAAGGCCGGTGCCCTGACCATCGGCCAGGATCGAAACAGTTGCGTAGTCTACGGCATGCCCAAGGTCGCCTTCGAAATCGGCGCCGTTCAGCACCAGGCCCCGCCCGCCGAGATCCCCAAGCTCATTCTCAAGTGCCTCGCCAGTCGTGCGAAAGCCGCCGCCGAGTAACGACGCCGTTGTCTGTTGAGTCCTGAGTCCTGAGACTTGAGTAGCTCTCAGCTGTCAGCTATCAGCTATGAGCATCAGCTCCTCTCTTGCTGATGCCCGCTTTGCCAACATCAGCAAAACAGGAGAGAGGGGGCGGACTGTCGATCTGCAGGCTCACGACTACGGCTGCCAACCACCGCCCCTTCGGGGCGGGACGTAGTTCGGCTGTAGCTGACAGCTGAGAGCTGATAGCTGACAGCTATTACCGATCACTCCTCGCAGCCGGGGATGTAATCGACGCGCGGTCCGCTGTAGCACGCCTCGAAGATGGCGAAATCGGCGGCGTCCACGTCGTCATCGCCGTCGAGCAGGGCGGCGGCACAGCTCGGATCGCTCTGCGGCACGGTCGCGCCGCTGATGCAACGCTGGAACGTGCCGAAATCCTCCTGATCGACGTCACCGTCGCCGTCGAAATCGGGCACGCGCCGGACGGCAGACTCGAGTAGCGTTTCATCGACCCAGCCGGTCGCATCGCCGAACTGCACCTTCCACCACATCGTGCCGGTCGCCCGCACGCCGCGCAGGGGATGGTTCAGCACTGTGCCGGTCGTCAGCGCGGGCACGGAGGGCAATTCGCCGTAGTTATTGCCCGGCCCCAACCGGGGCGTGGCGACGGCCTTGGTGCGAACCGGTTGACCGCTCTGAAATCGCGTGGACACTTCCTTTGCTCGAACATTCACCATCAACAGTCCGTTGGCGACCGCCCGCTCCGGACCGTCCGACGGCACGTTCTTGATTTGCCCGTTCACCCACAACGCCGAAGAACCGCCGCCGTCCTGCGTGATGGCGTGCGTGGCACCAAGATAATCGCGGCAGAACTGACCCACCTCGGTGAACGTCATGCCGATGCTCGCGGTGGAACGGCCGTCGCAGACGACGAAGAAGACGTAGTTGTCGTTGTAGGCCACCGCCGTGCGCGGATGCCGCTCGATGGCCCCGATATTGCCGGCCCAGTCGGACGAAGGCACGATACCGTTCTTCAGGACGTAGCCGGCCCCGCCGATGCTCGCGTACGCCTTGGTCCAATCCGCGGGCGGTGTGGGCACCTGGCCTTCCGTGCCGTAATCCTTGATCTCCCAGCGGAACTTGATCGTGTCGCCGACGGCCACGTTGTTGAGCAACTGCGTCGCCTGCGATCCAGAGGCCGACAGGACGACGTGGTCGAAGGGAATGGGTGTCGAGCCAGCATTCTGACGAATGCTCCGAACGATCCCGTCGACGGACAAGTTGGGATCCTGCGGCAGTGCCACCAGCGGCCGACTCATCTCCACCAGTACTTCGACACCGTTGTTATCGGTGTACGTGTGCTCGGCGTAATGGCAGGTGTACACGACGAACTCGCTGGAGTTGGGCAGGCGAGGTTCGTTGACCCGGGTGGGCACCATGTAGCTGCCGTTGGCGAAGTACACGCGCTGCTGATCGAACACGGTCCCATTGCGGACATTGCCACCGATGAAGCAGTCGCGGTTCAACTTCCAGACGAACCCGCTGCCACCCGAGTACTCCATGAACCGCCGGCATTGCCAGCCGGAGTGGATTTGCCCGCTGGTGGGCATGCCGGTGCTGGGGTTGAAATAGTCGCCGTTGATGGCCGCCACCACGTGCGTGCGGTTGCCCCAGTCCTGGCCCCAGTAATTGATAGTGTCCTGGTAGCGGTTGGCCATGCCGGTGACCGTTTCGCGGCCGTCGCGCAGGTAGCCGCTGCCGATGCTGCTTTCAATGATGCAATCGGGATGGTTGCGGTCCATACGGGTGACGAACACCCGGTTGGGACCGGCGATGGTAAACGAGCGGTACTCGATGCCCGGTGCAACCTCTGTCCATTGTGCGAGGACGGATGCGGCCGTCAACCAGACGATGGCCCAGGAAAGAACGATTTTGCGATACACAGTCATCTCACAAACCCCCACTGTGTTTGTTGGGCGGCGCTGCGTCCGCCCATTGCATGCGACGGAGCGAACGGCCCGCGAAGGCTCAGTCGCTCATGAACTGGAACGCGTACAAGTCCGCGTCGCGAATGCTGAACCGGATGCGGATGACCTTGCCCGACAGATCCCCGAGGCTTGAGCGACCCTGCCAGGTGATCACCCGGTTGATTTCGTTGGCCGTGTGCACGAGGTCGCACTCATCCAGCGAGTACCCGGGAATGGCAGCGCCGGTTGCATCCTGCAGTTCGACGCGGAGCGTGCCGGTGGCCGACGTGTCCACGTTGACCACCAGTCGATCGCCCTCGAACGTCAGCGGCGGCGTGATGAACTCGCCGCCCGTGTATGCTCCGCGGACCGAGACGAAGCCGTCGCGGCGCAGCACGAGACGGCTGATGATCGTGGTGTTGTTGGGCGGCGCCAGGCCGGCACCGGTCAGCAGACGCTTGTTGCGGTCGTCGCGATCCCACCCGTGCAGCCAATCGCTGCCCAGGTAGTACATGTACATGTGACGCCCGTCGGTCGCCGGAACCAGGCCGTGGATCATCCGGGCGGCATAGCAGTCGAACTCGCCCCGCAGGCCCAGATCGACGAACGGCCGGCGATCGAACCGTTCCCAGTGGATTCCATCGCGACTGGCGGCGAACTGTGTGTGCAGCGGACCGGCATTGGTGGGTACTTCGTCGCCGAACTCGCGATGCACGCCTCGCAGGTAGTGATAGTACGCCACCGGGAACATGTAGTAGGCATCGGCGGCCCAGGGATAGCGGAGGGCGCCGCTGCTGTAGTAGTCCACCGCGTTGGTCTCGCCGTGCATCAGGTCCTGGGCATCCGGTCCCAGCACGACCTGCATGTCCTGCACAACCGGAAAGCCGCCCAGCCAAGGCGATTCGGTTCGGGCGATGGATCGACCTTGTGAGCCGGGCAGGTTCGAATTGTAGCGAACGTAGGCCACGTATCGGCCGCGCGCCGCATCCCAGAACAGGACGTTCTGCGTGTCCAAATGATGGCCCTTGGCCTGGGGCCGGGCCGTGATCAGCGACCGATGCGTGAGTCGCCAGTGCAGCCCGTCGGGCGACGAGAACACGTGAACGCCCGGGGCGACGTGCTTGAGGTTCATGACCAACCGGAACCGCTCGTCGGCAGGGGCGGTGGGGTCCACGAAGACCATCATGCCTTCTTGCCAGATATTCACGCCGCCGGCTCCGAAGCCCAGCACGATGTTATTGTCGCGGCTGCCCTGGTACTCTGTGATCCCCAGCCAGGGCTTCTCCCAGTGGATCCCGTCGGTCGAGCGGGCGTAGCAGATGGCTCCCACCAGTGCGTCGGCGTTCCAATTCTCCGCGCTCATGGCGTGGTACCACATGTGGTACCTGCCGTCGATCTCGAGAACGCAACTGTAAGGCCCGATGCCCTTCTCCCACGCGTGTTCGGGGCGGATCGTGGCCTCGCCCGTCTTGCGGGGCGGGTGGACGCGAAGCTCGACGCCCGAAGCGGCGGCCAGGAACGTGCGATCGACGAACACCTGACGCGACCGGCCGACCTGTAGGGGTGCCGGCGCGTTCGGCTGCGTTGCGGCTGCGCGGGAACCCTCGTGTGCCGCGGGAACCGCCATCGCACAGGGGGCCGCGACGGCGATAAATGCCAGAAGTAGGGCGCAGCGCCTCATACGAGAGGATACTCCCTTCCGGTCGTGCGGTGGCCACACAATCAGACGGCCTGGGCCTGGCTCTTGACGTTGAGCGAATGGTCGGTGATGTGGCTGCGCAGCGCGGCCTTGGCTCCCTCGGCGTCGCCCTCGAGGATCCGGTCGAGGATGGTGCGATGCTCCTGGACCGTGCGCTGCATGGTCTGTTCCCACTGCTTGCCGGCCAGTACCTCGGGGTGGATGATGAGCATGGGGGAATGCCGGTAGGCGATGGTCAGCCGGCGGTTCTCCGAGGCGAGGATGAGCGATTCGTGGAAGCGCCAGTCGGCCTCGACGGCACCCAGCAGGTATTCGTCGAGGACCAACCGCTCGAGTTGATCGCAAGCCTGACGCATCCGCTTGAGGTGACGGGGAGTGTTCAGCCCGTTTTCGCACACCAGCTCGATGGCCCCGCTTTCCAGCATCACGCGGACGGTCAAGATTTCGCGGATGTCGTTCAGCGTCAGCCGGGGCACGAAATAGCCCGTCTTGGACCCCATGACCACGAGGCCTTCCGCCTCGAGCCGGGCCAGGGCTTCCCGCAGGGCCGAACGATTGACATTGAAACGAGCTGTCCATTCCGCCTCGCGCAGCCGGGTGCCCTCCGGGATCTGCTGCAGAATCAGCAGCCGTCGAAGCTGATAGTACGCCTGCTCCCGCTTCGACGCGTCGTCGGAGAAGCTTCGCAACAAGCTCAGAGGTCGGGCATGCTCATCCATCTCAAAAGGCAGCGTAATGAAAAAAACGCGGATTGTAAAGCGTCTTTGGGCCCGACCTTTCACAGAGAAGGCCGCCCACCAGCACCGGCTGATGAGCGGCCGTTTCCGCGTTTCAACGTCGACCTCGATCAGTGGCAGTTCGGATCGGCCGGAACCCCCGCTCCGCTGGCGCAGCCCGCCACGTAGTTCGGGTCGCTCGGCTCCAATCCGTTGCCGGTGAAGACGGTCAGGTCGGAGATGTCGATCTTGCCGTCGCCGTTCGCGTCAAAGCAGGCGCAGCCCACACCCAACACGGCCGGGGCGTTCGGGTCCGTGGTCAGGCAGCGTTGCAGTGTAGCAAAGTCGGCCATGTCGACGTCGCCGTCCCAATCACTATCCATCGGGGGAATGCTGCAGCAGGGAGACGGATTGCAGGTCGTCACACCCGGATAAGACTGGCCGCCCAGGGCCTCGCAAGCCAGAGGGCCCACCACGCGACAGGTTGCATCCGGCGTGCAGCAGGCGGCGGGCTGACCATCAAACACGCCGTCGTACAGCACGAGTTCGTCTATCAGCAGATCCGCGCCGGCCCTGATGAATGGCGAGCACTCGGTCGTTGCGACAGGGCAGTCGTCGTTGGTGGAGCAGGCCCCCATGTTGTTTTCGCCGCCGTTGCAGCGACGCTGATATTGGACCTGGTCATTCACCGTGACCCTGAACCACTCACAGGTGGGATTGGCGGTCATGTCCAGGCCGTGGTTGGGGCCGATGGCGATCTTGTTGAACGGCCCCTTGTACTGACGAGGGACGCGGGCCACGAAGTAGGGGTTCGGGATACAAGGCTCGACGCGGGGCGTCTGGTTGAAGTTGGCATATCGGATTGCGGACTCGCGGTTGTACAACCGAACCTCGATGTAATCCTCGCCAATCGCAAAGCTAACGGTGTTCCAGCCATCGGTGGGGAAGAGATCGCCCTGGTCGGCCGGACTGGTGAGCGGAATGTCGAATGCCGGGGCCTGGAATGCCTGCCACCGTCGGCCGTCGAACACGACCAGCCGCCAAAACGTGGGTTGTCGGCCGGTGTCAACGTCGCAGGGGTTGGCGTCGTACGTGGCCACCAAGCCGATTGCGAAGCTCTTATGCACCTGGCCGTCCCCGTCGCGGACCAGCCTGGGATGGTTGATGTTCTCACTCGCGCAGTAGGTCGTGACCCAGTTGAACGGCGCTCGGTCGTCGTCGGCAAACAACTCTACGTAGTTGATCATGTTAGAGAAATGGGCGCTGCCGTAAAGCCTCATCATGAAGCTACCCTTGAGCGCACCCGGCCGCAACGCACTGTCCATGGAGTCGACGTAAGACGGTGGTATTTCGTTGCTAGTCGTCAGCGGGACGCTAATCTCGCCGGCTCCGTTCACGTAGCCGAAGCCGCTGGCGTTTGCCGGGTTGGCGAGAATCTCGGCGGTCAGGTCACGTTCGCTCCGCATGCCACGAAGGCCCGTGGAGTTCGCCTGGTATACACGCAGACCGTAACCCAGGTTGGAGTCTTTATGGCACTTCCATGATTCTTCCCCGTTGAAGTAGTACGATCTGAGCGTGTGAGTTTGAGATGCACCGGAGCAAAGCTTGGGCAGGGGCTGCCAGACCTCCTGGAGGCGTTCGAGATCCGGCAAGGTGGTTTCGCAGTTGCACGCATCGTTCGGGTTGGCCGGAGGCTCCGTGCAATAGCGGTCAAAGTCCTCACAGAGAACTAACCAGTTAGTTGCCAGTCCTCCGCAACGTTCGGCTACGCTCTGCGATGCCGCGAGGAGCACCGCGGCCAGAGCCAAAATGTGCATTGATTTTGTCACGACTGTGTTTCTCCCAAAAAAGTCATGCTTTTCCCGGCTTCTGGTCGAACTGCGGCACGGCCGCAGGCTTCGCGCGTTCGTCTCTCATCTTCGGCAGCGATGCCGCGGACGCATGGTACTATCCTCTATCGGCGAAGAACAGAATCGGATAATGCTTGATGATTGCAGCTTCCCATGATTGAGAGTCACCAGTCCGTCCTTCATCCAGCCTGCTTGCGTTCGCTCGTGCCTGCCAAGTCAATCGGGTCTGAGCATCCCGGTGACAGGAAGTAAGGACAGTCTTCCTGTCACCGGGGGGTTTCATGGCGTTCGGAACCCTTCCGCCGTCGGACGGTCGAGCCCGGAGTCGGTTTCCGATTTATCCTGCCGCGATTACCGACGGCGACGCAGCAGTGCCAGCGCACCGAGGCCCAGGAAGGTCAGCGTGGCGGGTTCGGGGATCGTCAGGACGAACCCGGTCCAACCATTGGCCTCGAGCGTTTGGGCATAACCGACGCCGGTGATCACGGGGTTGCCGTCGGCATTGATGCCGATGGCGGTCGCACGACGCAGATTGCCGTCGAACGGTCCCAGGATACCGTGCTCAGTGGCGTAGGCAGTCAGGTCGATCGCAACGATGTTGTCCAGGTCACGCAGGTCCCAGAGCACGGCCATTTCTCTGCCCATGCTGTAGTCCATACCGACCGCGTACTCGCCGTTCGGCGAGATGCCGTACACCACGCCCATGGTGGCATACAACGTGTCGCCGAGGGTCAGAGTCGGAAGCTGGATCGACCGAGTGCCATCGTAGACGAACGCCCAGTTGCCGGGCAGGAAGGATCTTCCCGAGCCACCCATGATGCTGCCGTCATCTGCGATGTCATAGAAAGTGCCTTCATCACTGCCGTTCGGGGCGGCGTTTACGAACGCGGCGCTTCCGCCACCGGAGCCGGTGTATTGCAGGGTGTAGAGCCGGCCACCGCGGGTGCCGACCGCCAGGCCCGCGTTCGAGATCCCGTGCATCGTGGCGTTTTCCGTAGTCCCCTTGTTGTCGGGGGTGGTCACCAGCATGAGGCCGCTGCCGTTATCGACGCCGGTATAGGTGTCGATGTACAGCTGGGTATTATGAGTCTGGAAGACGGCGTGGAGTAGCGTTCCGTCGCTGGTGCCGGCGACGCGGTTGGTCCCACTGCCAATATATGCATGCGTGCTGGTCCGACGATTCTTCTCCCAATGGGTGACACCATCCCAGTTAGTGGAGATATCCCACGCGTTCATAGACTGCCAGCCACTGTTGGCGCCCACGACCACCACCTTGGTTGTGGTGCCGTCGGTCCAATAGCCGATGCCGTCCACGCTCTCGTTGTAACCGCCACCAATGACTTGGCCGGCAACGCCGGTCCACGTGTCGAAAACAAAACCCGTATCTTGTCCGCCGCTACCTAGCGCAAGCCCGGCGACTCCACCGACGAAGCGGCCGTCCGGCGTGATGCCCCGTGGATAGACACCCACTTGAATCGCCCCGCCCTCCCGCGCGTCCGCAATCTTCGGGATGACCTGCAGGCTGGCGCCCATCGCACTGGTTGCGAGGGACACAATGGCAAGACCAACCAACAACTTTCTCATAATGCTCTCCTCCTTCTTCTTTCTCTCGTTGACGTGAACGTGGAAAGCCCGAATCGGGCCACGATGGACCACGCGACTGCCACACGGCAGTCGGCTAGTCCCTCTCCACCATGCGAGAAGCCGCTTGCTTGCTCCCTCCCTCAGAAGCGAACCCATTGCGGGTGGACATGCTTTCCTACTAATCGTCTACACTAGTCGTTCCATTTTGTCAACGCAAAAACGGAAAAAAGCATTAAGGCTGAGAATTCTCCTAGAGGGCCGTCGCCTGCTGGGACACGTAAGTTATGAGCCATTCCAGCCGGCGAATGAGGCGGGGTCAGGTGTTTTTCTTGGTGTGCCTGCCGATGGATGCGCCACGTCAGACGGACCAGTGCCTGTTCTGGCGATCGATGGCGTCGCTGTAAAGTGCGTGCACCATAAGTGTTTATGGCGTAAGAGGTTGTGTCTGGTGCAGCCGGGCCATCTTAGAACGGAACTAACCAGGCCGGCCGGCAGTGGGCGGTCGCTCTGCGTTCTGCCGGGTGGAAAAACATCGCCCTCACCGTGCCCAGCAACCTGCGCCGAGTTGTCGACGGAGCAGGGCATGTTTCGCGAGCACGTTTGGCGGTTATGGGGCGATGCTGCAACCCGACTGTCGCGCTGCGCGGAGCGCGGCTTTGTTCGCGTGTTGACCGGCTGTGAATCCTCGGTCGAGCAGGAACTGACCTTTCCGCATCGGACTCGGCCTTGTTGCGGGACTTGCGTCATGCGAGGTTTGCTGCAATCTGTGTCAACACCGGCGTGAAACCCGGACATTGGGCACGAAAAGTGACTATCCGGCGTGCTGAACAGAGACGCTGGGTGATGTCAGCGCACTTCCCTTGGATGGCAGTCGATTTCTGTTGGGCAATACGGCTAGCCGAGCGGCCACGCGATCAAGGCAAGGGCCGGGTGGCCTTGGACGGTTTGGCGAGTGTGGGCCGGAGCGGTGGTTTGGGCCGGCAGCGAGCCCCACGAAGAAACCGCCGTCCAATCGGTCTGGCGACGGATTCGAACGGCGGTCTTGATGGGCCCAGAGGGATTCGAACCCCCGACCAAGCGATTATGAGTCGCCCGCTCTAACCACTGAGCTATGGGCCCGCAGCACGACCAGTATATCACAGGGCGGCGTTCTTTTCAGGGGTACGGTCGCATAACCCGTAGGGCGCCGCCATCAGATCTTTGGCGCGACGCGGGACCGGATCCCCGTACAGTGTCGACTAAATCCGCTTGTGATTGTGGACGAAGACAGGATAATGGGACCGGAGGGCCTGTCTTTCGAGAACCACCCACCACTTGCCCGAAAAGGCCGGGTGGGAGCGTCTCGCGCATCTCAATGGTCAGCAACCGCCGGGTATCCCGGCCAACGGAGGGGCTTCATGCGGACGCGGTCTTCTGCAGCGGTCGGACCGGTGCTGATACTGGTCATGCTGGTCGACGTCTCCCGGGCGGCACAGATCTGGGTCACCGGCGTGCTCGAGGAGACGCCGGGCAAGTACAGCCGATGCGTGGGCATGTCCGAGGATGGCACCTGGGTTGTGGGTAACAGCAAGAAGCGGGATCCCGCCACCGGCCAAACCGTCGATGCCCCGTTCTACTGGTCCAAGCTTACTGGCTTGCGCGAGATGACCTCCAACTCCGGCGGCAACAGCTACGTGACCGGCTGCGCGAGCCACAGCGACGGCAGCTTGGTCGCCTGCGGGAACATCGGCGGGCTTGCTCGTCAGTGGGTGAACGGAACCTGGTCGCTCCTGCCCGCCAACCCGCCTCAGACCAGCGCCAACGTGCGCAGCGTCTACGCGATCAGCCACGACTCGGCGACGCGGGAGACCTGGATCGTCGGCAGCTCTTATCCTCAGGAAAACGAGAAGGCGTATCGTTACCGGGCGAGCGATCATTCGTGGATCGACTTTTGGGGTTACTACCAGGACGCGTACGGCGTGGCCCGCAACGGCTGGGCCGTGGGCAAGAACAACTGGGGCAACGGTCAGACCAATCCGGATTGGCGTTACGATCACGCGATCTTTATCTTCAACTGGAACGCGAACTGCAGCGGGGGCGGTCACTGCGGCTGGGATCAGCTCAAGCGGTTTGCCGGTTACGGTGATTCGAACTACTACAAGAGCCGCGCCACCGCCATCAACGGCAGCGCGACCTGGGCGGTTGGCTACCAAACGTACAACCCATCCGACCTGGGCCTTTATCACGCGTTCAAATGGCAGGTGCCGGCTAACCCGACACTGGCGCTCGAGCCGGGTCTGTCGTGGCCCCGGCCGGTGGACCTGGGCGTGCTCGGAGCAGGCGACACGCAGAGCTTCGCCTATTGCGTCTCGGATCACGCCACCAATCCGATTATCGGCGGCAGCAGTTACGGGTTGTTCAAGCATGCCGGCTACAAGGCCGTTTACTGGGACAATGCGGGCGTACACGACTTGCACGCCGAATTGATGGCCGCCGGTGTGGACCTGAGCCGATGGACGAGCCTCAGCCGCGTCAACGCCGTCTCGGGCAACGGTCGATATTTGGCCGGCTACGGCCTGTACGACGATGACGATAATTCCGGCACGCCGCCGATCGAGATGGGGTTCGTGGTCGATCTGGTCGGCACCGATCCGCAGCCGCCGGTCATCACGCAGCATCCCAAGTCGCAGGAGCGATGCTATGGTGGGACGGCCTCGTTCACGGTCGGCGCCACTGGCGGCGGTTCGCTCAGCTATCGCTGGCAGAAGAACCAGGTGGACCTGACCAACGGCGGCCATTATTCGGGCGTCGCGAGTCATGTGCTGACGATCACCAACGCCGATGCAGACGACCTGGCCGCTTATCGATGCGTGGTCACGAACATCTACGGCACGGCCACGTCGAACGAGGCGGTGCTCACGCTGAGCGTCGAGCCGCCTCCGGCGCCGGCCGACGGTTCGGCAACCGCTCTCTCGACGGACCGGATCTCATGGCAGTGGGCCGGCGTCACCGGCGCATCCGGATACCGCGTCAAGGATACGACCGGTACCACCGTCTCCAGCGAGCTGCCGGCGAATGTGACGGCTTGGCAGGAAGTGAACCTCACGGCGAACACGCGATATCAGCGGCGAATCTTCGCGTTCAACGCGTGCGGCGAATCGGCGGGCTCGGCAGGACAGACCAGGTATACACTGGCGATGCCGGCGACGTACGGTAACGGCGTCACAACGCCGACTATCACCAGCGACAAGGGGTACAGCCTGGCGGGCTTGTCGGCGGGAGCCGTCGTTACGTTCGTGGCGACCAACGGCTTTGGTGACGGGCCTGCTCGAGTGGGCCGGTTCGGATACCTCTGGAATCAGAGTCCCGGCACGTCACCCGGTTGGGCAGGCGAGCAATTCTGGACCGGCGGTTCGCTGGCTTTGCCGGTCGGCGCGAGCGGCGACTGGTACCTGCACCTGCGATCGTACAACAACGACAACCCCAAGGCCGTCAACCCCACCGTGTTCCGATTGGGACCGTACACGGTGGGCGGCGCCACCGGCTTGAACTGCCTCCAGAACGCGGGGTTCGAAGAGGGCTTCACCAGCGGCGTGGCCAACGGTTGGACCAAGTTCAACTACGCCGGCAATGTGACCTGCTCGGAATCGACCACACAGTTCCGCAGCGGAAGCCGGGCCCAGGCCATCTACTCCGCCAACAGCAGCAATGAAGGCGGGATCTTCCAGCAGCTCGCCACCACGCCGGGCCAGACGTATACGGTCCGCATGTGGGTCAAGTGTTCGAACAACCAGATTGCTGCTTATCTCGGCGTCGATCCGCTGGGCGGCACGAATGCGGCGAGTTCCACCGTGCAGTGGTCCACGGCTACGTCCACCAACTGGGTTCAGAATACCTGGACGGGAACGGCCCAGGCCGGACGGATCACCGTGTACATCGACGCGGGATCCACGACGTCGACCAGCGGCACGGTCTGGGTGGACGACATCGAGCCGGCCTGCGGCGCGATTCCCGCCACACCCGCTGATGGGTTGCCGCAGGCCTTGAGCACTACGGCTATCCGTTGGATGTGGTCGGATGTGGCTGGTGAAACCGGCTACCGCGTCATCACGACCGAGGGCACCAGCGTGTCGGGCGATCTGCCCGCCGATACGGTGGTCTGGGATGAAACCACCGGCATCTCGCCCAACACTCAGCACACCCGCCGGGTGGTTGCCTTCAATGCCGCCGGTGCCTCTGCGCCTTCGGCCGGTCAGACGAAGTACTCAGCCATCGAAACGCCCACCGGCGTGACCTTCAGCACGATCACGCCCACCAGCGTGGACGCGACGGCTGCGGGCACGCTCTCGAATCTTGCTTCGGGAGGCTCGGGCGTACGAGTCGAAAATGTGACACTGGGAACGCATTCGGGGTGGCAGACGTCGCAGACGGCCTGGACAAGCGCGGGTTTGAGCCCCAACACGCGATACGGCTTCGTGGCTCGCGCGCGAAACGGTGATGCCATCGAGACAGCCGATTCGATCGTGGACGAGGTCTGGACGTTGTCGGCCCCGCCGGCGACGGAGAGCATCCAGCCGGCCCGTCGCGCCGTCACCGTCGGCACGAGCGTCGCCTGGAGCGCGGTCCAGGGCTTCGGCTCGGGGCAGGTCCAGTACTATCAGTACGCATGGGACCAGAGTCCGACCTATACGTTCACCGGCGATGAGCCGCAGTGGTCGGCGGGAGAGCTCGAGACCGTGCCGCAAGCCGCGGGCACGTGGTATCTGCACGTGCGCGGTTTCAACGGGGCGGGCGTGCCTAATGGTACGTTCGACTATCCGTTGACCGCGTGCACGGCAATACAGGCGGACTTCACCGCTGACTGCCGCGTGGACGGTGACGATGTACTGATCTTCACGCAATGCAGCAGCGGTCCCGGCGTGGGCTACGACCCGCAGGCGCTGCCGCCCGGCTGTCCGCTGGTGCCCGACACCGACGGTCATATCGCCGCTGACTTCGATGCCGACGGCGATGTGGATCAGTCCGACTTCGGCGAGTTCCAGCGGTGCATCACCGGACCGTAGGCGGGGGCCGGGGACCAGGGCCTGCGGCCTGGCGACAGAGAGTCTCCGAACGGGCATCTTGCCTGCCATGGATTGTCGTGACAATAATGTTGCACGATTCCAGTATGTAACGGGCTCAGTGCGCTGATCCTGTTCGCCCCTTGGAGGCGAACAGGCATTGCACCCTATAGGTGTGCAACTATGAGCGAACAAGCGGCCGGTTGCCGGACGCTGCGCCGGGGCTGCCGTCGCTTTCGATTGACGGTGTTGCTGTCGTGGCCGAGGCGCGAGACGCCCGCCCCACCCGATCTGCTGTCGCCAAGCCCCAATCCCCAGCCTTCAGGCCCTGGTCCCCAGTCCCCAGCCTCCGCTTACTCTTTCTTCGCTGGTCGCAGAATGGACGCCACGATACCCAGGGCGAGAATTGTTAGAACCGCCGCCAGGAGATAAAGATTGAAGTTCTCGCCCAGCAGTGCTTTGAGTCGCACGTGCGTGAGCATCTTCACGCCCACCAAAATGAGCACGAACGAGAGCGCCACCTTCACATAGTGGAACTTGTCGATCATTCCCGCCAGGGCGAAATACAAACTCCGCAGGCCCAAAATGGCGAACACGTTGCTCGTGAAGACGAGAAACGGATCGGCTGTGATCGCGAAGATCGCCGGAATGGAGTCCACCGCGAAGATCAGGTCCGTAAACTCGATCATGATCAAGGCCAGCAGGAGGGGGGTGGCCATGAGCGCGCCCGCCTTGGCGGTATCGGCGACGGCATCGGTTTCGGCCTCAGCCCCCGGAACCGGCGGCTCATGTGAAGCGGCACTGCCGCCGCGGACGAAAAAGTGCTGCCCATGATAGCGTTCGGTGATGGGCATGAGCCGCCGAGCGAGCTTTACGAGTGGGTTGCGATCCGGCGTGCTGTGGCTCTCGCCGGCGAACAGCATGCGGATGCCCGTGACCACCAGGAAGCCGCCGAACACGTAGATGATCCACTCGAAGCGATGGATCAACTCCACGCCGATGGCGATCATGACGCCTCGCATGACCAACGCTCCCACGATGCCCCAGAAGAGCACGCGGTGCTGATACATGGCCGGCACGGCGAAGTAGCTGAAGATCATGGCGATGACGAAGATGTTGTCCACCGCCAGCGATTTTTCGACCAGATAGCCCGTGATGTACTTGAGCGTGGCCTGCGAACCGTTGTTGTACACCAGGCCCACGCCTTCGACTTCGACGGGCTTGCTCGCCATGATGTCCGGCGTCAGACCCAACCCCGCCCAGTGGTTGTTGTACCCGAGGTAAATGAAGCCGCTGAACAGCAGGCCCAACGCGATCCAGAACGCCGACCAGCCCAGCGACTCGCGCACGGAGATCACGTGGGCATGACGGTGAAACACGCCCAGATCCAGAGCCAGGAGGATCAAGACCAGCGTGATGAAACCGAGGTACATCCAGAGCATGCGACTCCCCTTCAACGCTCCGTTGTTGATGGCGCACTGCGACTCAATCGTCTATGGCTTGGAGTAATTTTCGCTCCGCTTCAGGGTGGAAGGTGAAGTTTATTTCCCGAGTTGCTTCCAGGCGCGGGCGAACACCTCTTGCCCAGAAATGCCTTTCACCTGGCCAGACCGAAGTACTGCCAGACGCTGGCGAGCCGCTTCCGCCCACTTGCGATCCAGGTCTGGATCGGGCGAGTTGAGCGTCCGCAGGATGGACTCTGCGACCATAGCCCTTTCTTCGACGGGCAGCGCGGCGGCTTCGGAAATTAGATCGCTTGCCTTCACGTTGATTACCTCGTCCAGGATTCGGGCTTTTGGAATATAATTCCTCCAACCCACCAAGACAACTCCTCGTCATCGTGTCAATCTCCGGATCGGCCCCCCGCAGGCTCTGGTCGGTGGTTTTGTTCGCAGCGGTGCCGGCTCGACTTTTCGCCGCCGAGCCGCCATGCTTAGGGCTATGACGCGCGACGAGATTTGCACCAAGTTCCTGGAATCCATCCCGTTCGAGCTGTACCCGTACCAGGAGGAGGCACTGCTGGCCTGGTTCGAGGCGTCGGGCGGGGTGATGGTCTGTGCGCCCACCGGCATGGGCAAGACGCTGATTGCCGAGGCGGCGGTCTTCGAGGCTCTGCACACACGGCAGCGGCTCTACTACACGACACCACTCATCGCCCTGACGGATCAGAAGTTCCGCGAACTGCAGGATCTGGCCGAAAAGTGGGGCTTCAGTCGCGATGACGTGGGCCTGATCACCGGTAACCGCAAGGTCAACCCGGACGCCCTGATCCGCGTGGTGGTGGCCGAGATCCTGTTGAACCATCTGCTCTCGGGCGACGTCGGCAGGGGCGCATCCGCACAGACGGCAGCCGGCGGCTCGCCGGGCGACGGTGCCATGGTGCGTCCGCCGGACGCTCTCGGCGAGCCGGCGATGGCGGAAGTCTCCGCTGTGGTCATGGACGAGTTCCATAGCTTCAATGATCCCGAGCGAGGCATCGTCTGGGAGCTCTCGCTCGTGCTGCTGCCCGCTCACGTTCGCGTGCTCCTGCTATCGGCCACGGTGGGCAATCCTTACGAGTTCGCCCGCTGGTTGCGCGTCGAGCACAATCGCGACGTCAAGCTCGTGCAGTCCGATGAGCGGCGGGTCCCGCTGGAGTTCAACTGGGTGGGCGACAAGCTCATCACCGAGCTGCTTCCGGCCATGGTCTCGACCAACGACGAGGAGAGCCGCGTGCCCGCCCTGGTCTTCTGCTTCAACCGCGACGAATGCTGGGACGTGGCCGAGCGGCTCAAGGGCCTGCCCATCGTGACCAACGCGCAGAAGGCCGAGATCGAGGCTCATCTGGCCGAATACAAGGAGGACCTCGCCGACGGTGCCGGGCCCAAGCTCAAGCAGATGCTCATGCGCGGCGTGGGCGTGCATCATGCCGGCGTGCTGCCCAAGCACAAGGAGATCGTCGAGACGCTCTTCGCCAAGAAGCTCGTGCCGTTCGTCGTCTGCACCGAGACGCTGGCCGCCGGCATCAACCTGCCCGCGCGATCGGTCGTGCTCAGCACGCTCATGAAGGGCAAGCACGGCGAGAAGAAGCTTGTCGCTCCGTCCGTGGCTCACCAGATCTTCGGCCGAGCGGGCCGTCCTCAGTTCGACAAGCAGGGCTACGTCTTCGCCCTTGCCCACGAGGATGACGTACGGCTGTACAAGTGGAAGAAGAAGTACGAGCAGATCCCGGCCAACACCAAGGATCCCGGTCTGCTGCGGGCGAAGAAGGAACTCGAACGCAAGAAGCCGCAGCGCAGCAAGAACGAGCAGTACTGGACGGAAGGGCAGTTCGGCACGCTCATCAAGGCCGGACCGGCCAAGCTCCAGAGCCGCTCCATGATCCCGTACAACGTGCTCATCTACATGCTCACGCGGACCGGCACGCTCGACGAAGTCCGCTCATTCTTGTCCAAGCGGTTCGAAACGCCCGGACGGCTGCAATCGTTCCGCGAACAGCTTGATTTCATGCTTGCCAACATGGCCGCCCTCGGCTACCTCACCCGCAGCGATGATGGCGAGCACGTCACGCTCGACGAGCGCATCCACAAGCTGTTGACCTTCCGCAGCGTCGATCCGTTGTTCGGGGCGTTCCTGGCCGAGCAACTGGTCTACAGCAATTTCGACGAAAAGATGCTCGCTTTGGAGGCCGTGCTCGAACTGCCGCCCACCATCATTCGCCGCCTGCGGATTCCCGACCTGCCGCCCGGTCCGCTCGAAACTGACGTGCTCAAGCCCTTGCTCATCCAAATGGGAGCGCTGGTCGCCCGACCGGAATCCGCCGGAACCGAGGACGACGAAGACGACGACTACGTGGATTGGGCCGAGGAAGAGGAACGCCCGCCCACATTCCCCGAGATGCTCAAGATCGTTTTCGAGAGCAAGCTGGCGGCCCCCGAGCCGGTGCGCATCCAGCCCAAGTGGGTGGCCGGCGGCCTGATCGAGTCGGGCGGCGATTTCTACAAGTTCGTCCGCAGCCGCGAACTGGTCAAGCAGGAGGGGCTCATCCTGCGTCATCTGCTGCGTCTGGTCATCCTGGCCGGCGAGTTCACCACGCTCACCGAGGACCCCGACTACCAGCGCATCAGCGAAAGCGCCACCGCCGCTTGTCAGCAGGTGGACCCGCGCTATACCAGCCGGTTCCTGGAGCAGGCCGAAGAGGTCAAAAAGATGGCACCCTTATGAGCGGAATGACGCGGCGAAACGAGGAGACGCCGGTGGACCATCCGCTCACGGCGTGCGAGACATGCCCAGCCACCGCGGGAGTCTTCCACCGGTGTCGCAGGGCGACAATGACGGGGACGGCCAGGAGCGTCCACCGGATCAGCCCGCCGACGAGGATCATGACGAGCAGGGCGACGGTGTCGGCCAGGAACCTCAGCGCCGTGCGCCACGCGACAGTCACGGCTGCCAGTATCAGACAAACCGCCGCGGTGACCATGAGCCGCATGCACACAAACGCCAATATCCGCCAAGCTCGGTTCATCACGACCTTACGCCAAGAGCGCGGCTCGAGTCTCTCCTTCTCGGTCGGATTTACGAGCTGTTGTTCGAGTTTGTCGAACCGGGGACTCGTCATGGTCTCACCTCCGGCAAGAGCTGCGCCCGGAATGCTCGCGTGCGCCGTGTAGGCGCGACATGGCCGTGTCCGGCGAACTTGGCTTGCTCTGCTTCCGATCTCTTGGATGAAGGATGGCGGCAGTCAGTTCCCGGCTTTCGTAGAGATCCGTTGCAGCACTGATCGCTCGAATCCGGCACGCCGCGATCTTGAACGACCTGTGTTCGTCGAAACACCACGCCGCTCGCTGGGTATATATCTGCCTAGCCCTCCCGTGTTTCGTCCGGGAATGGCTGCACGCAGGGCTTACCGGCATGGTACGTTATTTCTCACGAGAGATTAAGGCTATGTCAAAGTCCCTGTTCAGAGTGGCGTTGGTTCTACTGCTGATCTCGGTCGGCAGTTGCTCCTTCTATCGCTCCGCCGGCGACCTGGCCCGGGTCTCGCCTCGCGACACCAAGAGCGTGGTTCTTAGCAAACTGGGCACGCCCACCGCGGCTGAGAGCAAGAACGGGTCAGAGATGCTTTATTACGAGCTCCGCGGCAGGAACAGTAGGGTTGACGTGTACTACATCAAACTGGTCGATGGTTCCGCTGACAGCTACGGCAAGGTCTCCGACGACGAGCCCGAGGCTCCGTAGCAACTGACAAAACCGGTCGCGGCTCGTAAGTATCCGCTGTTGCTTCTTGCACTGTACGGTTGAACTACCCGCGCCTGCTCGCGATAATACCCCGCTTTACGCTCCACGTTCGTGCGTATGCCGCCGATTGACGCGGCTGAGAACCGACGGGGAAAGCCGTGTTGCGGGGCAGAGGCTCGTGAGCGGGATTGCAGTGTTCGGGATTGCGGTGGGGTTGGCGATGGACGCTTTCGCCGTGTCCATCGCCGCCGGTCTCATCATTCCGCTCCTCACGTACCGGCACGTGTTCCGCCTCGCGTTTCATTTCGGACTGTTCCAGTTCCTCATGCCCGTGGTCGGCTGGCTGGCCGGGCGCAGCGTGGCCGCCTACATCGGGGCGTTTGATCACTGGGTGGCCTTCGCCCTCCTGACCTTCATCGGCGGCAAGATGTTATGGGACGCCCGGCATCGTGAAGAGAACGCCTGCCCCGACGACCCCACACGGGGCCTGCTCCTGGTGACGCTCTCGGTCGCCACCAGCCTGGACGCGCTGGCCGTCGGCCTGAGCATGGCCTGCCTGAACGTCTCGGTCTGGATGCCCAGCATCGTCATCGGGTTGGTCGCGGCCGCCTTGACGGTAATCGGCATCCGGTTCGGCCGACGCATCGGCCGCCGCTTCAGCCCCTTGGCCCAGGGACTCGGCGGGCTCGTGCTGGTGGTCATCGGCCTGCGCATTCTTGTGTCGCACCTGGCCTGAACCGGCCACTGCTCACATCTCGAACCATCGCCGCCTCCGCTTTTCGGTTGTGAGAACGGCACTGGCCCGATTGGCCTCGGCTAATTAAGATCACGGACTGATCATGGTGCATTCAATTCAGGAAAGGAAGGGCTTTGCCATATGCTCCGACTGACGCTTCCATGGATGCTGGGACTGCTCGCCTCGTTCGCGCAAGCGGCCCCTGCGACGAGTCGTCCGACCGACGCCGACGCCCGCCTGCAAGTCATGACGTTCAACATCCGCTATGGCACGGCCGACGACGGCCCCAACAGTTGGCAGCACCGGCGGGATCTGGTGTTCGGCGTGCTCGCTCAACATCGCCCTCACCTCGTCGGCCTACAAGAGGCATTGAAGTTCCAACTGGACGAGATCCTCGCTGCCCGGCCTGAGTATGCCGCCCTGGGCGTCGGCCGCGAAGACGGCAAGGAATCCGGAGAGTACTCGGCCATCCTGTACTGCAAAGACCGCTTCCGCGTCGTCGAGCAGGGCACGTTCTGGCTTTCCGAGACGCCCGAGGTTCCCGGCTCCAAGAGTTGGAATACCGCTTGCACTCGCGTGTGCACGTGGGCGCGACTGGCTGACCGCGCCAGCGGCCGGCACTTGTACTTCTTCAATACCCACCTGGACCACGTATCACAGGAAGCCCGCGAGAAGGGTGCCGCGTTGATCCTTCAGCGCATCGCCGAACGCAAGCCTGCCGATCCTGTGATTCTGACCGGCGACTTCAATGCGGGCGAGGGCAACGTGGCGATCCGCAAGGTGAAGGAATCCGGCCTTCGCGACAGCTTCCGCATGGTCAAGCCGGATGCCAAGCCGGCCGGGACGTTCAACGGCTGGAAAGCCAGAACCGACGGCGACAAGATCGACTACGTGTTCGTGTCCGAAGAGGTGGTCGTGCGAGACGCGGAGATTCTGCACGACAACAAGGACGGACGTTATCCTTCGGATCACTTCCCGGTCATCGCGATCATCGAGTGGAAGTAGACGCGACTCGGGAGGCGGGCGTGCTGTTGTGGTGCACGCTTCCAGCGTGTACGTGCTTGGTGTGCAAGACATCGACGCGGTCTCGACCCGAAAGGCTGCGAAGTGGGTAGGGATCAACGCGGCTCCCGGAAAGGGCGCCAAATCAGTGGAGACCGACGCGGTTCCGCCCCGAAGGGGCGCGAAGTTAGTAGCCGTGGGCGTAAGCCCACGGGCCGCCGGCTCCGAAAGATCTATTCTCTTTCAACCTGAGGGCGGCGAAGCCGCCCTCAGGTTGAAAGAGGAGGTTAGCGCGAGCTCACCACCGGCGGCTCACGCCGCCGGCTATTGACCGGCGCCTCTACGGGGCGAGAAGGTGCCGCACGCTAGACACGTGCTCCAGCGTGCACAGTTCAGGCAGGATGCCTGCACTACGACACCATCGCCTTTACGTCAGGCGAGACTTGTGTACCTGGCACCGGCAGGCTATATACACGACGATTCCATCTTTCACGAAGCATCTGGAGGCTCCTCATGAGCGCAAGCGAAACCAGCCAACCGTCGCGTCGAGAGTTCCTGAACACTTCAGGCCGGATCGCCGCCGCGTCGGCGCTGCTGGGGGCGGCGCCGGCTGTCCACGCGGCTGAGAACAACACCATCAAGGTCGCTCTCATCGGCTGTGGCGGCCGGGGAACCGGTGCGGCCGAGAATGCTCTGTCGACCAAAGGCCCGACCGAACTCGTGGCCATGGCCGACGTGTTCGACGACCGCTTGCAGGGCAGCCTCCGGCATCTGTCAGGTCGCTTCCCAAAACAGGTCAACGTGCCTGAAGAACGCCAGTTCATCGGCTTCGACGCCTACCGCAAGGCGATTGACGCCGTCGAAGGCGGAGGAGTCGTGATCCTGGCCACGCCGCCGGGCTTCCGCCCGCTGCACGTCGAGTACGCGATCAGCAAGGGCTGCCACGTGTTCATGGAAAAGGCCATGGCTGTCGACGGCCCGGGCGTCCGGCGCCTGCTCGCAGCCGGCAAGGAAGCCGACCGCAAGAACCTGAAGATCGCCGCCGGCCTCATGAGCCGCCACTACACGCCGCTCATCGAGGCCGTCCGCCGCATCCACGACGGCATCATCGGCGACGTCATCACCTGCTGGGCATATCGTGAGCACGGCCCCGTCGGCCTGCGGCCCAAGGCTCCGGGCATGACCGAGATGGCCCACCAGATTCGCAACTTCCACAACTTCAACTGGCTGGGCGGCAGCTTCATCCTCGACTGGTTGATCCACAACATCGACGTGTGCTGTTGGACCAAGGATGCCTGGCCCGTCTCCGCGCAGGGCCAGGGTGGCCGCCAGGTTCGCACCGAGCCCGATCAGATGTTCGATCATTATGCCGTCGAATACTCGTATGGCGACGGCACGCGCATGTTCGCCCAGGCCCGTCACATGGCCGACTGCTTCAACTTCTGGGGCTGCATCATCCACGGCACCAAAGGCTGCGCGGTCATGGGCGAAGGCATCCCCGACCCGCTCATCTACAAGGGCCACAAGCGAACCGACGACAACATCATCTGGCGCTTCACCGGCGACAAGGGCAACCACTACCAGGCGGAGCACGATCTGCTCTTCGACGCCATCCGCTCCAACAAGCCCTACAACGAAACCGAGCGAGCCGCCTACGCCACGCTCGCAGGCATCCTGGGCCGCATGGCCGCCGAGTCCGGCCAGGAGATCACTTGGGAACAAGCCCTCAACTCGGATCTCGTTCTCGCTCCGGGCATCGAAAACTACACCATGGACAGCCAGCCGCCGGTCGTGCCCGATGCCGAGGGCCGCTATCCGATCGCGATGCCTGGAAAGACGAAGGTGGTTTGAGAAGCTATCAGCTGTCAGCCGTCAGCTGGAAGTCATAGCTCACAGCTTATTTGTAGTCCTGCGGCTTGACGCCTTTCTTGTGCCCAGCGAAACCGAAGGGCGACGGCTTGTACTCGCCCACGAGCTCCACGTTGGCTCGGGCGGGGATCTTGTCTTCCAGGCCGACGCACCAATAGGCCGCATTCACCAGCAGCCGCCGCAGCCCCTCGCTCTCCAGGTCGGTGGCAGCGCCCATGGTCGTCGTGAACACGCGCCCCGGCTTGCCTTCCGCGATCTGGTACGTCTTGGTCCAGGCGACCGGCATCATCGGCTCGTTCAGCGACCCGGCGACCGGCGCGTCCGTGGGCTTCATGCCTTCCAGCACCTGACCCATCACCAGCGGCTTGCTGTCTTCCGGCAGGGGGCTGCGCACCGTGTACACGTCCGTTGGCCCCCAGATGTCCTCGCAGCCGCGCACGATGGGATGATCTTTGGCATCCGCCGCGATGACACCGCGCGTGCTCTGTTTGCCGTGCTTGCCGTGATGGCTAATCCAGGTTTCGCCGAGAACGCGTCGGCCGAAGCCGCCGTCCCAGCCCTCTGCCTTGCTGTCGAAGCTGTAGCGGTGGTACACCTTGCCTTTGGGGATGCGGAACGCATGCGTGGCCGTCCGCATGCCGATGACCGGCTTGCCCGCCTTCAGGTACGCGTCGATGTACTTCATCTGGTCGTCGGGCAGATCGCGAAAGCGTGTGGCAATGATCATCAGGTCGGCCGTCTCCAGCGCGTCCAGGCCGGGAATGTTGTTCACGACCTCAGGATTGATCGTGCCGTCCTTCGGATCCACGGCGAACAGCACCGTACAGGTGAACCCGTGATGTCGGGCGAGGATCTTCCCCAGCTGCGTCAGCGCTTCTTCCGAGCGGTACTCCTCGTCGCCGGAGAGGAGTACGATGTGCTTGCCTTTGCCCGGGCCGTTGCCGCCCTCATAGCGGACCCACGGCTCCGCGGCCGACGCCAGGTTCGCCATCCCCGTGCCCATCGCTATTAGTGCCATAATAATGACTTGAATCATTGCATTGTCTCCTGTCACGAGCCCCTCGCGGTGGTTCTCTGGCCGGTCGCCTCGGGGGGGCGGGCATCTTGCCCGCTTTTTCCGGTGATGGCATTGCGGTGCAGGCATCCTGCCTGCACATGCACGCTGGAAGCGTGCACCACAAGACACACGCGTATGGGGACCGGTTCTCTTGCCGGCTGGGACTCTTCGCCAGCCCCCAGTCCCCGGCCCCCAGCCCCCGCGCCTCGCGCCTAGCGAGGCGCTTCGACCAGCGTCTGCACGCCTTCCTGGACGACGAAGCGCGCGTCCGCCGGTTCGAGTGTGCCGGGCGAACGCCGGCCCGTGCCCTTGACGCCCGTTGCCGAATCGCCGAGATCCTCGCGCATCCGCTCGGCCAAGCTGGTAATCGTTGCCACCACCTCCGGATGCTGATCTTTCACGTCAGTCGTCTCGCCGATGTCGCGCTCGAGGTCGAACAGGGCGAGCTCCTGCTGGGCCCTTTGATACGGCACCGGCCGGCCGTCCGTACCGCCAGGGCCGCCGGCCAACGTGCGATACGAGTGTGGAAAATGCAGCTTCCAGCGGCCCATGCAGACGGCCTCCAGCGCCTCGCCCCAGTAGAAGAAGTACGCCTCATGCGGCGAAGTCGCTCCTGGCTCACCGGCAATCAGCGGCCAGATGTTCTTGCCGTCGATCTTGTGATCGGGCAGCTTTGCGCCGATCAGATGGGCGATGGTCGGCAGGACGTCGATGGTCATTGCTGGGGTGTTGCAGACCGTATCCGCGGGGATAGTCCCCGGCCACCACATGATGGTCGGCTCGCGCACGCCGCCTTCGAACGTGTTGCCCTTGCCTTCGCGGAGCGGCTTGGCCGAGCCGGCGTGCGTGCCGTAGCTGAGCCAGGGACCGTTGTCCGCGGTGAAAATGACCATTGTGTGTTTTTCGAGACCGTTGCGGCGGATGGCTCCCACGATCTCGCCCACCGACCAGTCCACCTCCATCATCACGTCGCCGAACAAACCGCGCTTCGACTTGTCCGCAAACTTGTCCGACACGAACAACGGCACGTGCACCATGGAATGCGGCACGTATAACAGGAACGGTCGCTCCTTGTTGCGCTCGATGAACTGAACGGCACGTTCGGTGTACCAGGTTGTGAGCATCTTCTGCTCTTCGGGCGTGACCTGGGGGATGCGGACCTTCACGCCGCCGACAGCCGTGGCTTCAATCAGCGGCAGATGCGGCCAACGCTTGAAGCGCTCTTCCATGGGCTTGTCCTCCACCGCCGGATGGAAGGGCCACATGTCATTCGAGTAGGGCAAACCGAAGTACTCGTCGAAGCCATGCGCCGTGGGCAGAAACTTGGGATGATGCCCCAGGTGCCACTTGCCGTAACACGCGGTAGCATAGCCCTTCTGCTTGCAGACCTCGGCAAACGTGGTCTCGTCCGCGCTGAGGCCGTGCTCGGCTCGCGGCCCGAGCGCTCCGAGGATTCCCACGCGGACGTTGTAGCAGCCGGTCATGAGTGACGCTCGCGAGGCCGAGCACACCGGTTGGCTCGCATAGAACTGCGTGAACCGCCGGCCCTCCCGGGCGAGCCGGTCGAGGTTGGGCGTCGCGTATTCCGTGGCCCCGAACGGTCCGATGTCCGCGTAGCCCATGTCGTCCATGAAGATGATGACGAAGTTGGGCAGTCGGCGGTCTTCCGGCGCGGCCGACACGGTAGCCGAAGCGGTCGCGCACACGGCGGCAGTCAAGGCCATCAGCGGTCTCATGGGGCGATTCCTCCTGCGACGGACATGGCGAACGACCAAACCCGCGTGACAGGATACCGCAACCCCCGAGACTTCGCATCAATTCGCCCGGCCCGCGGGTTTGAGGCGGTCGGCCATGAACTGGAGATGATAGGGCAGGGCGTTGACCCAGTACGGCCAGGTGTGGCCGCCGGGGCGTTCGGTGTACTCGTGCGGGATGTTCAGTTCCAGCAGCCGCCGGTGCATGGCCTGGTTGCCGCCGATGAACGGCGTGTCCTGCAGACCGCACTCGATGAAGATGCCGACGTTGCGGCCGGCGAACTTCTCTGCCTGGCTGATGGCACTGTGGGCCAGCCAACGGCCCGGATGCTCGTGGTACGGGCCGAGCCGGTTGGCGAGATCGTACTTGTCGCGGAAGGGCTGTAAGTCCATGACGCCGCTCATGCTCCCGCACGCGCTGAACAGTTCGGGATGGCGGGCGCACAGATAGATCGCTCCGTGCCCGCCCATGCTCAATCCGGTGATGCCGCGGCCCGCCGGTTCGGCCCACGTTCGGTAGCGGCGATCGATTTCGGGCACGAGATGACGCGTGATCACCGTCTCCCACTGGTAGTCGGCCGACTCGGGGGCTTCGGGCACGGCGTCGAGGTACCACGAGCTGTATTTGCCGTCGGGCAGGACGATGATGAGCCCGTAGCGGTCGGCCATGCGGTCCAGCGCCCGGTCGGTGCCCTTCGTGTGCTTGTGCCAATCCTCCTGGCTGCCCGAATAGCCATGTAGCAGATAGACCACCGGATAGCGGACACCCTCAGCTTCCCGGCGAGCATAGTCGGCTGGGACGACCACGATCGCCTTGGACGTCGTGCCCGGACGCGAGCCGGGGATCGCAAATTCGATCGTCTGGACGCGATCGGCATCGGCGGGCCGGCTGCTCTGGGCCCAAGCCGGTACGTTTACGAGCAGAACCAGCCAACAGAACACGCTACGCCGGGTGACAATAGATCGCAGGTGCATCGTTGTCTCCTGAAGTCGTTTCGAACGAACGGGGAATATGCTAACCTGATCCCGCGCGTCCATGAAGGGGCACGTGCCTTGTAGAAGGCGCGCGTGCCCTCGCGGCGGGTAAAGCCGATCAGTCGTGCGTCTCGAGTCGGCATCGACGCGAGCTTCGTCGTTGTTTCGACATTCGGATTTCGTGCTTCGCCATTCCAAAAAGGGGGCTGCCATGCTTCCGATCGCCAACATGCTCGGGCCGGCCCGCAAGCCGCCGGGAATCTCGCGTCAGTTCACGACGTTCAACCTGGACAAACGCACCAAGACCAAGATGCTTCCGCCCGGTCAGCGGCTCACCATCGGCGAGGTCAAAGGCGCGGGCTACATCTCGCGGATGTGGCTCACGTTTCCCGGCTGGTTCTACCAGCATTGGAATCCCGGTGCGGTCATCGACCCCACCATGCTCAAGGCGCTAATCCTGCGTATCTACTGGGACGGAGCCGACACGCCGGCTGTCGAGACGCCCGTGGGCGATTTTTTCGGGGCGGGCCAGGCCGAGTTCAACTCGTTCACCTCCGCCTACGTCGGCACGAGCAGCGGCGGCTTCTTCACGTACTGGCCCATGCCGTACGCCAAGGGGTTCCGCATCGAGATTGAGAACCGCCATCCCAAGCTCGGCACGGACGTGTTCGTGAACATCAACTACCAGGAGCTCGACATGATGCCCGCCGGCACGGGCTATTTCTGCACGCAGTTTCGCACCGGCCGCCGCCAGGGCAACGAGCCGGCCCTGGTGCTCGAGACCGAGGGCAACGGCCACTACGCAGGCGTGATGCTCCACATGCAGGGCGAGCCCGTGCATTATCTCTCGTTTCTCGAGGCGCCCGAGTACATCTACATCGACGACGACTGGGAGCGGCCGCGCATCACCGGCACCGGCCTGGAGGACTACTTCAGCGGAGGCTGGTACTTCCGCGACGGCGAGTTCGCCGGGCCACTGCACGGCGTGCCGCTCAAAGACGCCCTGCGCTCCATGGTCACCATGTATCGCCTGCACGCCGAGGACGCCATCGCCTTCGATCGTCGCATCAAGTTCGAGTTCGTCAACCCGTGGGATCCCGAGCGGCTCAAACCCTACTGGTACTCGTCCGTGGCCTACTGGTACAACCATGTGCCCAATCCCGATCAACCGGCGCTGCCCGACCATGCCGCGGTCATGCAGCAGTATCGCTTCCGTGACCGGGATCACATTTCGATTCCGTGAAGCTTGTGAGACTTGAGTCCTGAGACTTGAGACCTGAGGTACGTATTGCACGAACCTCACGGATGAAGAAGGATGGTCCGTTAATCTTGTAATCTTGCAATCTGTGGACCATATCCTTCCGGCGACAGCGATTGCGAGCTGTTGTGATGTCACGTGTGTGACATCAAGCGGAGTTGGAATCCACAGCTTGCAAGATTGCACGGATTTGAAGAGCAGGCATGAAGGTCAAGTCATCAGAGACGCCCGGTGCACGCGGGGGACAGCGGTCATGCGACGGCAGGATCTCAGACGCTTGCTTCAGTACGGCTGGTACCACAAGGCGATTATTCCGCCGGAGACGCGCGTCGATCCGTCGAGCTTTTCAGAGGAGGAGTTCCCGGTTTATTGCCCGCGGTGCAGCTACCTGCTGACCGGCCTGGCTGCATCGCGCTGTCCGGAGTGCGGCCGGGAGTTCGATCGAGGCCGGCTGCTCGTGGAGCAGTACCTGCTCAAGCAGGCACCGCCCACCAACACCGCCGACAGGATGGACAGGGTTGCTGCATGGATACCGTTCGGCAGTATGGTTCTTTTTGTCCTCCTCATGTCGTTCGGCCGTGTATTCGCAGCTTCCTTTTCGTGGCTCATTTACGTACTCTTGTTGCTGCTCCTGTTTCTCAACCTGGGAGGACTGGGGCTGTTGTTGGCGTGCGCACGTGCGAAGCAGCGCGACATGCGCAGCCACGCTCTCGATAGAGAGAAACAGGAGCGTCAAGTCTTTGCGGCGCTGGACTGGTCTGATCCCGTTTTCCGGCGTGCCCAGCGGCTCCGCTGGGTCGGCCTGGCTGTCTACTGCATCGCCTTTGCACTTCTGGTGATCATCTTGATGATCGGAGCGGACCGGTATTCGCCTTGGGCCACCGTGGTCGCGGTGGTAGTGTTCGGGGGTACCGTGGTGTGGTCAGTGACGGAATTCCGTCGCTGTGGGCCGGGAGCCAACGGATGAGCCATGCCGACAGAGGCAACTCTCCGCCATTCCGGCATTCGGGCTTCGTGCTTCCTTCGTCATCGTCATTCGGATCTCGTCATTCGGCGGGTGGAGGACCGCTTGGGGTCTGAGTTCTAAATGTGGTCGGATCAATGACTTAGATCTGGAATTGAAATTCCGGCCGACTCCGGATATGGTAAGGGGCATATAGACGCCCCGGTCGCCGGGAGCGGACGGGAAATGCCCCCATCGTCTAGTGGCCTAGGATATCAGGTTCTCATCCTGAAGACAGGGGTTCGAGTCCCCTTGGGGGTATGGCAAACCCGCTTTTCGGGCAGTTGGGCCCGGAAAGCGGGTTTTTCTTTTGGTGATAGGGAACGCCCAGCCAACCGCTGCAGGCTGACAGCTGATCGCCGACGGCTGATGGCTATGCCCGGGACGGGGGCCTCGTCGGCTGGTAGACTTCTCGGCCATGTGGGCGTTGGACTCGATCTCGGACCGCAGCTTGTGGGACGCACGCCGGGGGGCGTCGCAGTGAGCCTCCGCATGGCCGGCTGGTCGTAGTCCGCCCCGCCCGGGTTCCGACGCTGTGCGGCTCGTGCCGGCGGTGACGGTCAATGTGCGTTTTTGTGCACGCTTCCAGCGTGCACGTGTGCAGGCAGGATGACTGCATCACAATCACAATGCCGGCGAGCCGGGCACGCCGACGCGGGTATGAAAGCAAGGAGCTGGAGAATGTTTCGCCCGAAGCGGTATGTGTTGGTTTTGTCAGCCTGGTTGATCGTTCAGCCTGCCTGGGCGGTGCAGTGGCAGTCGATTGCGCCCGGCATCGAGTACGCCGAGATGCAACTGCCCGGGCCGGTGGAGGTGTTCGTCGCTCGGGCCGATCGGCAGCACAAAGGCTGGACCATTGATGTCATGATGGCCAAGGGGCTGGCCAAGGGCGCGCGGGAGATCGTGCCGGAGATGGCCCGGCGTGCCGACGACAGCGTCAACTTTCTCGGGGAGCGGTATGACGCGAAGGTGGCGATCAACGGCGACTACTTCAACCCGACCACGGGCGTGCCGTTTGGTGGGCAAGTGGTGGGCGGCTGGTTCGTCCGCCGTTATCCCGAGTACAGCGGCGGGAGCGGCTTTCTGTGGATGCTCGATGGTCGGGCGGTGATGGGCGGCAACGTGCGCAATGCCGCCAAGTGGCAGCGCGTCCGCTTCGCCGACGGCACGGAGATGAACATTCACAAGCTCAACGACCCGCGCGGCCAGGACGAGCTGGCACTCTACACGTGGCAGTATGCCGACCGCACGGACGCGGCCGATGCCGGTGTGGAAGTGCTTGTGCGAATGTCGGCCCCGGTCGTCATCATGCCCGACGGCGGCGGCGTGCCGGGCGAGATCGTCTCGGTTGTCGAAAGCAAAGGCGGGACGCTCTTGCCGTACGATCACGTGGTGCTCTCGGGCCATGGACGAGCGGCCGAAAAGCTGCGACAGCACGCGAAGAAAGGCGAGCAACTGCGGGTCGAGCTGACGCTGGCGGATTACGGCAATGAGGATTTGGGTCTCGCTCCGGCCGACTGGAAAGGCGCGTACGCCGGCATGGGGGCGGCGACGTACATCCTGGTCAACGGAAAAGTGCCGCGGCACTGGGAAGCCAAGGCCGAGAAGCTGGCTCGCGAAGGCAAGCGGCACGGCTCGGTGGTCAAGGATCCACGAACGCTGGTGGCGTTCAACGAGCGGTACGTCTACTTCGTCGTAATCGATGGCCGATCGAATCGCAGCATCGGCATGAATTTCACCGAGGCGGGCGAGTTCTGCCGCGACCATCTGAAAGCGGATTTCGCGGTCACGCAGGATGGCGGCGGCTCATCCATCATGTGGGTCGATGGCGAAGTTCGCAATCGGCCGTCCGACAAAAACAAGGCGGGCGAAACCGTGTTTCGGCCGGTCGCCAACGGTTACCTGATGGCAACGCTGCAGCCGGCCGAGTGGTCGCGCAAGTTCTCGCCGGACGAGCGGATCGTCACGGCGAAGAACGTCGAGCTGCGACTCGGTCCCGGCAGTCAATTCGGCGTGGCCGACGAGCTCAAAGCCGGCGCATCGGGGACCATCGTGTCGCACAAGCTGACGGGCATTCGCGCCAAGGGCACGTTCTGGTGGAATTGCCGTTTCGCCAACGCCGAAGGCTGGCTGCCGCAAGATGCGTTGGAGTCGGCCACGCGGTGAGCGGAGGCTGCGAGTGGGGGCCAGGGACTGGGGACTGGGGAAGAATCCGAGCCTCCTGACACTGGAGCTATTCTGCGCAGGACGGCTCGATGTCAGCGCCCGGTCCAGTGTAGCATCGCTGGAACCAGCCGAAATCCGTTTGGTCCACGTCGCCATCGCCGTCGAGGTCGGTCGCGCTAAAGTGTTCCGGACTGCAGCCGGTGGGCGGACCGCTTGTAACGCCTGGCCCCGTGGCGCACGCGACTAGGATGGTCAGATCGTCCAGATCGACGTCGCAGTCGCCGTCGAAGTCGCTCGGCCCGCTCGGTCTGAGGCTCAGGACGGCCGGTTCGGACACCGTGCCGCCACCGAGCGTGGTGACCGCGCAGCGGTACTCGCCGACGTGCGATGCGCCCACGCGCGAAATCGTCAGCGTGGGCGTGGTCGCGCCGGTCACGTCGTCGCCGTCGAAAATCTTAGTGCCGTTTACATGCCACTCATAGGTGAACGGTCCCGCCCCGGCGGGCTCGATGTTGAACGTGACCGTCGATCCGGGGCACACACGCTGCGATATGGGTTGCGTTTCGATCGCCGGACGGGGCGGTGTGACGGCACTGACGATCCACGCTCGAGTCTGGCCGTCGTATGTTCCGTTACCGATCACAGTGGTGGCGTCGGCTGACATGCCGCGGATTTCTTGCAACGACCAGCCCGCCAGATCCAGGCCGTACTCACTGGTGAGCAGTCCCTGATACTGTCGCGTGCCGTAATCCGCATCCCAGATGAGGGCTTCCCGGGGACCGTCAGGAACGCCTGTGTTCTTACGACAACTGTATCCTCCAGCCACCGTGCCATCGCCATTCAGCGCGAGGATTTCGCCCCAGTTGTCGCCATCGCCGCCGGGAATGAATGGCACGGCGGTAGGTGTCAGCGAGTCTTTCCATACGACCGGCTGCTGCCAGGCTCCGCCGCCGGCGTAGTAGCTCCATCCGCCCTGAGTCGTTCCGTCGCGTGACATGGCTCGCACCACCGCTTCGTAGATGGTGTTCGGGCCGCCGAGCAAGGTGTTGAGCGCCACACACTGCGTGCCGCCGACGTAGATCATGGCGTTGCGGGCGCCGCCGGTGGGGGCTTGGCCCTTGTACTGGTACTGCCCGCCGCAACGGCCGTTGTCGGACACGGCATGAAAGTCGCTGTTGTCGTGCCCGTGAGGCGGCAACGTGTACGACGCGGTGGTGTTCGTGCTGCGCGTGTAGCGGCCGGCCTTGCGTCCACCGCCGGCCCCGCCGGTCGGTGCTAATCCCGAGATCCAGTAGTCCGTGCCGCTGCTGCCCAGGCCGGTAGCGACCCACTCGAGCGCGCCGTTGAGCTTGGGCAGACTGGCGAACGTCCCCACGCCTGCGGTGTTGCCCTCCCATCGCCGGGCCGTGAATGAGCTCGCGTTACAGTTGACGGCAACGACGACGTTCCCGTTGTACCAGCCCACGCCGGCCGCCTTGCTCTGCGTGGCTCCCGCAGGCACACCGATCTCCCGGAGCCCCTCGGTTCGCGTCCAGATGAACGCCCGGTTCGCCGCGGTCGTGCCGCAGACCACCGTGCCGTCGGCCGAGATGCCGGTCACCGTCGTTCCCGAGGCGAGGCCCTGGAACTGCATGGCGGCAAGGCCGAGGTTGGCCGCGGCAGATGTCGCACTGCCGTAGGGATTGGAGACCACGCAGTCATATTGACCGACGCATGTGGTGTCCACCGAATGGATCTGGAGCGACGCAGTTGTCGTGCCGGCGTAGCGGCCACCATCGACGAGCGCCATCCCGTTCCTTCGCCACTGGTAGCGCATGGGCGGCGTGCCGGCGGCCTGAATGACGAACGTCACCGATTTGCCTGGCGTGACGCTCCGATCGGCGGGTTGCGACACGATTGTCGGCGGCTCGTACACGGGGGTCGCGGTCATGAATGAATAGATCGACGCGTTCCGCAGGATGAACCGCAATCGAAGCGGGCCCGAACTCGCCGGCAGTTCGCTTCCTCCGTTCCACGCGACCACTTCGTCGATGCTGTCGCCCGTCAGCGGGATGCAGTCGGCCTCGCCGTAGCCGGGTATCACCGCGTAGTTCGCGTCGAGCACTTCGACCTTGAGCCATCCACCGGCGGCCTGGTAGTTCACGTGCAACTGGCCGGTCAGTCCGTCGAGCGGCCGTGTCATGACCCAGCCGGTATTGGTGCCCGCGGTGAGCGACGCGAAGCCATCCTTGCGCAGCGTGGCCAGGCCGATGTTGCAGTTGAGCCGCTTGGTGGCCGTCCCGTGCACGTCATCGCATGCGCCGTAGTAGATGGCGAGCTTGCCCTCGCGGTAGACCGGCGCGATGGCCGTGTACAACTGCCCATCGTCCCAGGTCCCGGACGGACCCAGCGGCAGCATGGCAGGGCGATTGCCTTCCTCACGCGTCCAGTGCACGCCGTCGCGACTGGTCACGATCTCCGCGTACACCGGGCCGATGGTGTAGCCTTCCGCATCGGTCGCCCGAAAGATCCACAGGATGCCGACGTACATCGTTTCGTACGCGAACGCGCAGAGGCCGTAGAAATGCGTACGCTGTAGTGTGCCCGGTAGTACCCAACGGTCGTCGAAGCTGTCGGGCTCGAGCACCACTAGCGGCTCGGTCCAGGTCTGAAAGTCGGTGCTCGTGCAGAGTGCCACGCTTCGCCGTCGCAACCCGTTGACGTCGGTGTTGACTTTTACGTAGGCGAGATAACGCTGCGTGTGCGGATCCCAACTGGCCATGGCCACGTCACCTACGCCGCTGATGATCGGGTTGCCGGGCAGATCGGTGGTATGAATGCCGTCGGGCGAGACCGCTCCGTAGTACGTGCCTTCATAGTTGAACAGCCGGTATTGCCGGCCAGGGTCGGGATCCCAGGGCGTGTGGATGACCGACGCGATGCCGCTGCGGGTGGGCCGGTCGAAGATCATGTTGTTGGCGGTCGATCCGTGCCAGGCATTGATGTGCAGATTGGGCTTGTGCCAGTGGATCCCGTCCGGACTCGTGGCGTAGAGCACGTTGCTGCCGTCATCCGCGGGGTCTTCGGGCCGTAGCGTGTGGTACCACATCCGGTAGCCGGCGCCTGTTTCGGCGGGCAGGACCGTGCCGTAGATATAGACGATGCTGTCTTCCCACGGCTGCGTCGGCGTAAGTACCGGGTTGCCGGCGTACTTTTCAAACGGGTGATACACGCGGGTGAGGTTGCTCTTGGACTCGACGAGCCAGTCGTCCACGAACAGTTGCCAGGGCCCGGTCAGATCGCCGAGCGACCGCTGCCCGACGACAGCCGAACCACGGATCGCGGTCAGCAGGCAAGCGACCACCAAGACACGCGTGGCGTGAGGGAGACGTCGTCGATTCACGAAAAATCCCCGCCCATGAGGATCGTCGGGGGCGTGCGTCTTGCACGCCTCACGGCGGACGAGGCGCGCGCCCCCGCTGCACGAGAAGATGTAAGATCATAGCTTTCCAATCGGCTTGGTGTCAACACAATCCACCCGATTCTGTTAACGGATGGAGCGGGTCATTTATCGGTCGGCTCACTATCGCTTCCCACGGCCCTGTGGACCACGGATGGCACGGATGAGGAAGAAGAGACTTGTTGTCTTGGCGAAGCAAATCACAAGCAGTCTGTTCGGCTCCGTGCTCCTCTGCGACCGTGGTTAACCAAATTGCCGAAGCGAGCCCTGATCGCTTCGGAACATCATAAGTGACATATTATTGCCCCTGTGCGCAATGTTCGGGCACATCTTGCCTCTTCACTCAAGACTCAAGTCTCAGGTCTCGAGCCTCAAAAAAGAACAAGCCGCCGGACGGGCATCCGGCGGCTTGTCGGGGCTTCTACTAATGTGACCGACTCAGTGCGCGTGCCATCGTTGAGCCAGTTGGAACTTGCCCGTTCTGCGGTCGACCACCACCCGCAGGTCCACCTGCCAGCCGCAATCCCGCCAGCCGTAGGGCCGGTACGCGTCATAGAGGACCAGGGCGCTCGTCCCTGCATCATGCTATCGGCACTTGTTTCTTGCGAGTGCGGAATTGGAGTCGATGGGAGGCAACAGAGCGAACGGAGAAGCCTCTCTGTTGCCTCCCTTATCTCCTGTAAAATCCTTTCTTTATCCGTGTCCGTCTGTCTTCCGCCACTCACCGCTCGAGGGTTCTCGAGAGTGCCAGGTTCTCCGTGCCTCGGCGTCTCGGTGGTAGGTTAAGGCCACGCTGGGATCTACGGCGACACCTGCTCGAACACGAACACGCCCTTCTTGTTGCTGGTCACGATGTCCGGCCGCTTGTCGCCGTTGAGATCGACGATCGCGAATTGCAGGCCGACGCCGCTTTCGGCATCGATCAGGTGCTGCGTGAACTGCGGCTTGCCGTCAACGCGTTTCTGCTCGTACCAGCACAGCACGCTCAACTGAAACGAGCCGGCGTCGTGACCGTTGTGGGCCCAGAACCGCTTGCCGGTGACGAAGTCGGGCAGCCCGTCACCGTTCATGTCCGCCACCGCGATGGCGTGGGTCTGCGAGATGCTGTGGTCGATCTCGTGCATCTGCCAGCCGTCGGGTGTTTGCTCGCACCAGGCGATGCCGTACGCGTGGGGGCTGCTGCCGAGTACGTCGCTGTCGCCATCGCCATCCAAATCCGCTACGCACAACTGCGCACCGCCGAAGAACTTGGCCGGATGAAAGGTCCACGATGACGTCGACGCTGACGCCGGTCCCTCCCACCATCCATCCGGAATGACCACGTCGAGGCGGCCGTCGCCGTTTATGTCACCTACGCCCAATCCATGCGCAGCTCCCGGATCGCCGGGCCCGGCGATGACTTGAACGGTCCAGGGCTGCGTGGGATCGACGCCGGGCCGGGCCAACGCGCACTTGTCGCCATGCATGAATACCAGTTCGCGACGCCCGTCGTCGTCCACATCGACGTACGCGGGATTCTCATTGCCCGTCTGCTCCATGACCGGATGCGTCTTCCAATGCGAACCGGGCGAGCCGGGATTCTCCAGCCAGCGCGACTGCTGGCCGGGGAAACCGACCACGATCAGATCCGTATGACCGTCGCGATTGATGTCGTCTGCATAGCACAGGAAGGCGTCGCTGTACCCGAAGCGGTTGAACGCCTTGGCCTCGCCGAACATGGGCACCATCTTCCAGTCGGGGCCGGCGTAGTAGACGTTGCCCGCGGCGATGTCCAGCCTGCCGTCACCGTTGAAATCGGCCACGGCCAGGCCTTCGCTGCGGAACGCTGAATCCAGCCGATGCTTGCGGAAACCGATGGGCGACTCGGGAGCCGGCATCTTGTGATCCGCGCGAATCGCCTTGATGACGTCGTTGAGATTCAGCGCGTCGGCCGAGATCGCGTTGGCCTCGATCCACGCCGCCTCACGCGAGTTCAGCGTCGTGGACGGCAGCGGCATGAGCGTTTCCGCTTCGGCGGTGGTCTCGCAGGTGATGGCGGTGATACGCGGAATGATCCCGTCGGGGGCGGCCACAAGCCGAATCTTTTCGATCACCTCGCTTCGCGGTCGAATCACCAAATAGTGCTGATACGGATCGGCCGACGGATGAAGCCGGAGTGCCTTCGACGGGCTGAGCAACTTGCCCCAATCATCAAGCGTAAATCCGCCCATCAGCGGAATCACGTCGGGCGAACCGTCTTTGTAGTGAATCTCGATTCCGCCACAGGTTTCCAGCGGGCGAACATTGGCCGTGCAACCGAGGAAATAGAGCCGCTCGGCGGCAAAGCCGCAGGGAATCTCCACCGAGCCGTTCTTGGGAATGATCGTGAACGAGCTGAGCAAGCGCTTGAACGGCACGCCGCCTTCCAGCAGATCGTAACGAACGTCCGCCGTGTGCACGGCTTCGGCCCAGCCCGTGGGCATACCCTGCTTGAAATCGACGCGGAGCGCGGGGCCGGCATCGATCGCACCCACGCCCATCCACGCAAAGCCGGTGCCGCTATCGCCGTCCCGCAGTTCGATGCGCACCTGCGTGCCACGCAGTCCCCGTACGTCGAGCTTGCTCACTTGCAGGGCGTCGTTCTGCGGAGGCGGCACCTGGAGCAGCACTTCGCCCTTGCGGGCATCGACGATGGCCACGAAATTCTTCTTCTGGCCGCCCTGCGGGCCGTCATGACCGCAAATGGTCATCGTGATCTCATCCGAATCGACGATAAACGGCGGCGAACTGATCATGCCCGTTCCGGATTCGCCGTTGGCCAGCGACGACAGATACGGTTCGACTTGCCGATTGGCCCCGTCGCGATCCAGAATTGCCCACGTCTGACCGAGTGCCACGGGCGGACACTTAAGAGCCTGAAAACGCGGCGACGCGGGAGCGTTTCCTCGCGCTGCGGCTACCCAAACACACAGTGCCGCGCACGCCACACCAATGATCGAATATCGTTTCATCACGGTTTATCCCTTTCGTCTACGACAACGCGTGCTTACAGCGCGGGCAGTTCCCATCCTTTGCGTCGCGGCCGATCCAGGTAGGTGTTGGCTTCGTCATCGCCGATGAACTGCTCTTTGTCGGGGTCCCACCGGAGGTGCCGGCCAAGCCGCCGAGCGATGTTCGCCAGGTGGCAGACCGTGATCGAACGATGCCCGATCTCCACGTCGGCGGTCGGCAGCGAGCGGGTCCGGATGCAATCGAGCCAGTTCTGGATGTGCGGACGCGACACCCAATCCGGCCCTTCCCAGGGCTCGGCCACCGACGGGTCCGGCGGGTTCTTGATGAAGCCCGGCGGATCGGTGGTGAACACGTTGCGGTCGAGCACCATCTTGGCCTCGGTGCCCGTGAACACGCCTCCGCCGAGCGGACCCTGTTTCAGGTCGAAATCCACTTGTATGCCGTCGGCGTACTTCATGGAAACGTTACCGTGCGGTCCCGGCGTGGTCGGCCAGATCTCCGTCGGGCCGGTGTGGCACTTGCCCAACGCCCACTGAATCTGATCCACGCCGTGCGCGCCCCAGTTGGTCATTTCGCCGCCGGAGTAGTCGCGCCAGCCCATCCATCCAAACTGCAGGGCATGATTGAACGGCCGCCACTCGGTCTGGGCCTGCCACACGTCCCAGTCGTTGCCTTCGGGAATCGGTTGCTCGGGCAGACCTTGGTAATTGCGCGGACCGGTATAAGCGACGCCTTGCACTCGGACGAGCTTGCCGAGACCGCCCTTGCGGATGAACTCGCAGGCAAAGCGGTTCATCTCCATCGATCGCTGTTGCGAACCCACCTGCAGGATGCGCTTGTACTTGCGGACCGCGTTGACCAGCACGCGGCCTTCGCGGATGGTCAGCGTGAGCGGCTTTTCCGCGTACACGTCCAAGCCGGCTTCGCAGGCTCGGATGCACGGCAGCACGCGGGCGTGATCGGTGGTGGCCACGACCACCGCGTCGAGCTTCTCCTTCTCGAGCATCTCCTGGTAGTACTGGTAGACCCTCCAGTTGGCCTTCTTCTGCTCGAGCGTTTCCTTGCACCTCTGCAGGTAGCAATCGCAAATGGCCACGATTCGCGCACCGTCGGGGGGCACGTGATCCATCAGTTGCCGAGCCCGGCCGCCCACGCCGATGAAGCCGAGAATGATGCGATCGTTGGCCCCGAGCCGCCCGGGAGCAGCCAGCACGCCGCTCGGAACGAAGTATGGTACAGCCACCGCCGCTGATGCGGCAGCTCCTCGCTTGAGCACGGTTCGTCGGGTCAGACGTTTCTGCGAATTCATAATCGCTCCCACGGGAACGCAAAGAGTTGGCCCGGCCACACTACCGGGCGGCGTGCGAGCATTGTACAGCACCCGCGGGCGGATCCACCACGTGCCGGCACACCGGTGACTCGGAGCGCGCAACCAAACGGGTCAGCGCAGATGACGGTCGATGGCCGCGAGCAGCCGATCGACGTCGGCGGGGGTGTGTTCGCAGGACAAGCTGATCCGCAGCCGGGCGGTGCCGCGCGGCACGGTAGGGGGGCGAATGGGCAGAACGAGCAAACCGTCGTCCAGCAGGGCATCGGCGAGCCGTACCGCCTCGGCCGCATCGCCGACGATGAGCGGCACGATCTGACTGGCCGAGTCCCCGATACTCGGTCGGCGGTCGCTCGTCGCATGGCGGTTCGAGCTGCAAATCTCGGCCAGTTCGCGGCGCAGCCGGGCGGCGGAGGCCAGAAGGTCGCGCCGACGCTGCGGCTCGCGCTCCACGATGTCCAATGCGGCCATGGCTGCGGCGCAGGCTGCTGGCGGGAGCGCCGTCGTGTAGATGAACGCGCCGGCTGTGTTGATGAGCCATTCGATGATCTCGGCCCGGGCCGCGATGAAGCCACCGATGCCACCCAGCGCCTTGCTCAGTGTGCCCACGACCACGTCAATCTCACCCTCGACACCCGCCGCCTCGGCCAGGCCGCGACCGTTCTCGCCCAACACGCCCGTTGCGTGAGCCTCGTCGATGCACAGGAGCGCGTCGTATCGGCGCTTCAGCTCGACCAGTCGCGGCAGGTCGGCCAGGTCGCCGTCCATGCTGAACAGCGAGTCGGTCACGATCACGCGGCGGCGAAACGAGCCCGACCGGTCGAGCAGCCGCGCCAGCTTGTCGTAGTCGCGGTGCGGAAACACGCGGAGGACGGCCCCGCTGCCCCGGCAGGCATCGACGATGCTCGCATGGTTCAGCTTGTCGATGATCACCACGTCGCCCGCGCCGGCGATGCCGCGAATAGCCGCCAGATTGGCCTGATATCCCGTCGAGCAAACCAGCGCCGCTTCGGTACGTTTGAACGCCGCCAGCCGCCGCTCGAGTTGTTCGTGCGGCCCCATATGGCCGGTGATCAGCCGCGATGCCGCGGCGCCCCATCCCCAGCGCTCGACCGCGTCGCGTACTGCTGCGGTCACGTGCGGATGATTGGCCAGTCCCAGATAGTTGTTGCTCGAAAAGCAGCAGACATCTCGGCCATCGAGCGAAAGACGCCCGCCCTGCGCGGAGTTGATTCGCCGCAGGCGCCGCCGCAGCCCTTGCCGCGACAGAGCTTCCAGCCCATCCAGAAAGCTGTCAGGATGATGTTCTGGTTCTCCGGAATTCATCCCGATCCCTTTTCGTCCGGCCGATTCTTTTCGTCCAGTTCCTTGCGATGGCGGGCCGCCAGGTCGGCGAGGTTCTCAACGGGCAGGAACTGCTGCGTGCCGGCGGATGGTTTGTCCGGCTGTTGCTGCGAGCGGCTTTCGGGCTTGCGCCTCAGTGGGATGCCGCAGCTTCCGCTGCTGCAGCAATCGCCGGCGTCGCCGCGAAACTTGCGGCGGTAATAGATGGTGAGATAGCCCACCGCACCGGCAAGTATCAACAGCACGCCGATGAACTGCCAAGGATCGCCCGAAATGAATGCGTTCATCGCCGCGGTTGTCACCGTATGAAACTCCTCGGGTCGGTCAGGCCCAATTGATACACATCATCCTCGCCGACGCGGCTGAGTCGCGTCCACACTGGCGGATGGACATCCTTCATTTTCCCCGGGCCGTGCCCCGCCAGCGGCGACGTCGCCAGCTCGCCGCCCATCAGCCGGCGCGAGACGAACACAATCGCTTCGTCGGCCAGGCCCTCATCATGGAAGCGGCCGAGCGTCTTGCCTCCACCTTCCACGAGCACGTTCGTCATGCCCCGCCGAGCGAACTCCTCGAGCATGGCCCGAAGATCGAGCCCGCCACGGACCTCACGCACGCTCAACATCTCGGCGCCTGCTCGTTCGAACGGCGCAATCTTTCTCGCGTTGATGCCGCGAGACGTCACCAGGATTGTAGGGATTTGCCTGGCCGTGCGAATAAGCCGGGCGTTGCGCGGCGTGCGCAAGTGCGGATCGATGACGACTCGGGTGGCCACACGTCGAGGCCGGCCGTGGCGGCAGTTGAGCATCGGATCGTCCGCGATGGCCGTGCCCACACCCACGATGACGGCGTCTACTCGCCCGCGGAGTTGGTGAACGAGCTTGCGCGACTGCTCACCGCTGATCCAACGCGAGTCGCCCGTGCGAGTGGCGATTTTTCCGTCGATGGTCTGCGCCCACTTGAGGATGACCCAGGGCAGACCGAGCTTTTGACGCTTGAGGTAGGGACCGTTGAGTGCGACGGCTTCATCCTCGCACAGGCCGACCTCGACTTGTACACCGGCCTTCCGCAGGATATCCAGGCCGCGGCCGCTCACGCGTGGGAAAGGGTCGGCCATGGCCGCGACCACCCGCTCGACGCCCGCCGCGAGCAGGGCGTCCGTGCAGGGCGGCGTCTTGCCGTGATGGCAGCAGGGTTCGAGTGTCACATATGCGGTCGCGCCACAAGCGGCCTCGCCCGCCGAGCGGATCGCTTCGACCTCGGCATGCGGGCCGCCGAATCGCCGATGGTACCCCTCGCCGACGACGCGTCCGCGACGGACCAGCACGCAGCCGACCATCGGGTTGGGCTCGACCCGGCCGAGGCCGCGAGCCGCCAGTTGGAGGGCTCGTCGCATGTGCACGGATTCATCGAATCGGGCAGCTTTGCTCATCGGGCCAATAATGGCAGGGCGGCCGGAACGCGTCAAACCTCGCGCGTCCTATGAGCTATGAGCTGTGAGCGGTGAGCTATGAACTGCCGGACTCTTCCGCGGCCAGCGCGGGGGCAGCGCTCTGGGCGATCTCAGCCTTGCGTTCCCACCAGAAGTTGAGCATGAGCAGGCCCACGCCCCAGACCAACAGCACGTCAGCGATGTTGAACACCCAAGGCCACATGTCCACCTTGTAGCCGGCCACTTCGAAGTGCGGCTCCATCTTGATGAAATCGCGGACGACGCCTTGTGTGCGGACCTCGGGCTCCGCAGATGCGGGGATCTGGCGGACGTATCGGCCCTCGGGCCACGACCCCAGCTTGATGGGCATCTCGCCGGGGGGGCTGACGATCTTGCCGACTTCGGTGTAGCGGCGACCGTTTGCGGTGTACTTGACCACGTCGGCCATCACGAACGCGCGGTCGTACAGGTTGCCCAGGGCGCCGGCCAGCACCAAGCCCAAGGCCACATGCAGGCTGCGGCGATTGCGGCCGCTGTTGACGAACAAGAACAACACGAAACCCAGCGCCAGCAGCGACGCCGCGATGAAGATCGGCGTCAGCCCCTTGCCCAGGCCGAACAGTGCGCCCGGATTGAGCGAGCGCCGGAACGACATGAGCCCCGGGATGGCGATGTACCCGTGCTTGTCGGCCCAATTGCCGTCGAGCCGCGTGAAAGCCAAGTGCTTGGTCCACAGGTCCAGCGCCAAGCCAATGACTGCAACGAGCCACAATCGCAGGTGAGAGCTCAGGTCGCTAACAGCGGTCGGTATCGCGGCGGTGTCGGCCGGGGAGTCCACGGGAACGGCCGGCTCTTGTGACGGTTCAGTGTGTTCGGCGCTGCCTTGTTCGGGGTTCATCAACGGGAGATCAACTGTTCAGGGAAGGCAAAAACCGGCTCGCTCGCAATCGTCGCCGCGTGCCGAGCCGGGCCGTAGAGGTCACTAAACTAAGCCCATTTCGCGTTTGCGGGCGTACTCGATGCAGTACTTGGCCCAAGGTTTCACACGCAGTCGGGCCTTGGAAATCGGTTTGCCCGTTGCCAGGCATGTTCCGTACGTCTTGTTCTCGATGCGTTCGAGGGCCTCATCGATCTCGCGGACCATCGTCCGGCCTTTCTCGATGAGATTGAGCGTGAATTCTTGCTCCCACGTGTCGGTTCCGAGGTCGGCCATGTGGATTGGCATGGAAGATGAGGCCGAACCGCCGTCGCCACCCGAGCGGCGGGCCTCGTCCTCGAGGTTGACCATGTCATCCACTAGCTCCCGCCGCTTGTCGAGCAGGATCTGCCGGAATTCGGCGAGTTCTTCCGGCGTCAAATGGCTCCTGCGTTCCTTTTCGACTTCGACCACTTTGGTTGTCCGCGACGCGGCGGCCCGAGCTGCTTGCAGCACGCCGGTGACCGGGCCGATGATCGGTCGCGGCGCGGCCGGCTTGGAGAGCAGCTTGGCCTTGTCGGCGGTGGACGTTCCGCGGTCCGCGCTTCTCGGCTTGCCGTCGGACATGGAAGGGCTGACCTTCGCTGCCGGTTTGGCCTGAACGACCGGCTTGGATGCGACTTCCGCCACCGGTGCCGGGGTCTTTTCTTTGGCGGACGCCTTACCGGTGGCCGGCTTGGTCGATTTCTGTCGCGCGTCTGTCTTGGCGGGCGAACTGACGGCTGCCGGCTTTGCGACACCGGCCGCGGATTTCGCGCCGGCGGATTTCTGCACTTTGGCGGCGCCGGACGTTGGAGCCTTGGAGGCTTTCGCAGACTTTTGTCCGGCAACGGATTTCCGGGGGGCTTCCTTCACGGAAGCAGGCTGTTTGCTCGCTGCCAATGGCTTCTTCTTGGACGGTGCGGCAGCGGTGTCAGACTTCTTACCGTCGCTGACCCGTTTCCGGGTTACCTTGGCCGGCTTCGCGGCGCCAGGGCGGTCGGCCTTGGTCTTCGGAGCTTTCTTTCCTGCTTTTTGTTTGGCCACGCTGAATCCTCAACACGGATCATGGACCCGGAATTGATGTAAGCTCTTGTCGGGCAATAAGAAGCGCACCAGTCAGCCGAGTAAGTATAGAAGCGACCCATCGGGGTGTCAAGGTCTGTCTTTGCAACCCCTCTGTGTTGGCGAAATCGGGGGCGGCCATGTCACGAGACGGCGAGCAGTCAGATCCAATATCTCCGGAGCCGCCGCCGGGGGCAGAGTCTGTTCGGAGGTGCGACAAAATGGCGGAAATGGGCCTCTTTCACTCGGTCAGGCTTTGGCCCTGGGGCATCACTCGGCCGGGTGGGCGAAGGGCGTGCCGCTCGTGAGATGGCCGCTCAGCCCGGCGTTCGTTCGAATTTCCGGACGTACGCGGGAATGTTCAGGAACCAGGCTTCCTCGGCCGGCGTGAGCACGGTCTGACGACGGGCCATCACGCGTCTGGCAATCTCCAGACAACGCTCAGGCGAGTAGGTGCAGGCCTGGCGGCTGGTCATCCAGGTGAAAGAGGGGACGAACTTGGGGGCAAACTCGCAGATGGCGATATTGCAGCCGAAGCCCACGACGGCCCCGGTGGGGAACATCTGACCGATGCCGGTCTTGCTGTGGTCGCCGATGGTCAGGCCCACGAACATCTGCCCCGAATCGACCTCCACGCCGTTGATGGGTACCCGCACGGTTCCGTACGTGTTCTTGAGGTCGCTGTTGACCGTGTCGGCGGCCAGGTTGACCCATTCGGCAACGTACGAGTGGCCCAGGAATCCGTCGTGCTGTTTGTTGGAGAAACCGTGCAGGATGGAGGATTCGAGTTCTCCGCCGACCTTGCACCGCCGGCCGATGCTGACGGCGTCGCGAATCGAGGTGCCGGCCTGAATGAGCGAATCGTCACCGATGTAGCAGGGGCCTTCGATACTGGTATTGGGCGAAACGGTGACGTTGCGGCCGATGTAGATGGGCCCGTGCTCGGCGTCGAGAACCACGCCGGGCTTGATCGTGCTGCCCTCGCCGATGTGGATGGCGCTGCGGTTCAGGAAGTAAACGCCTTCGCAAATCCGGCCCGCCAATTGTGCAGGCTCACCGGCCTGCCGCCAGCCCAAGTGCAGCATTTCCGGGTTCGCGTGCACGAGATCCCACGGATAATCCATGAGTTTGGGGCCACTCACGAATTCGTGGTGCGGCACGGCGGCGAGAACGCGGTGGGTCGCCGCAGGATCGAGCAGAATCTCGGGAGTCAGCGCCCGGGCGAGTTGTTCATCGGCGTGGATGATCACGGGGCGATTGTTGCGCCACTGCACTGCCGGCGCGGGGCCGTCCTGCAGCGGTGCTTTCAACAGCAGCCGGCTGTTAAGATAGAGCACTTTGCGCGAAGGCGCGGGTTCAGGTTGCGCGTTGACGGCATGCTCGAAGCGATTGGACGTGACGGCGGCCAGCTCGGGCCGGCACCAGATGTGTATTTCATCAGGCCGCGCCCATCCCGCGGAGACCTGACGTACGATATGGTCGTACAGGCGATCATATCCCGTACGCAGCTCGCTGCAGGTGCGCCAATAGGTCAACGGCAGAAGCTGAGAAAATCCGTCGTCCTCGAAGATGACGAGCGTTCGCATGTCAGGTTAGTGCGGCCCCGTGAACTGGGCGAAAAAAAAAAGAGAATAGCATCCGCCGTAATGCCGGTGGGAGGAATTTGACAGAACCCACAGACAAGGTGGGCGGCATGTCACCCTCGAGAACCTCCTGTCAAGCAGGCTCGTTCTCCTTTAGTGTCCAGTGGCCTCCCAGGGTTCCGCTTTAAGGTTCAATCAAATGCGGTCTCCCGGATCGAGCATGGCAGACAGTCTATTCTCTTGCCTATGGTATACACATATTCAGTCGGAATTTCCAGAGCCGAAATTCAATAATCGCCGGCACGATGGACGAATTGCAGGACAGCCGCGTATGCGGCGCCAGCGATAGATCATGCCATCGCAACGATTATCGAACCTGCGTGTGCTTTCCGCTTTCGCGAGGGGTTTCGAATGTGGGGCCGCCAAGGCCATCATCAAGCGCCTGGCCGTCTCGACGAGGCGACCTGCGACGGGCTCGAAGAACGCACCGGTTTGCGAGGGTGTCCGTTCTCAGACGCCGGCTCGTTGTCGGTGGTTGGGGGCGGGATCATCGAGGCGAGCTCGTGCTTGTCGATGCCACGGGGGACGTTCGACGTATCCATGAGCCGTTTCTGACGCCGATGCAGCCACACGCCGGCTCCGATCAGCAGGGCCACGGCGATCAGCAACAGCATGCTGTGAGACGCGACCCGCACATCGCGTTTGATCTGCTCCAGGCTGTTGCCGAAGAATTTCCCCAACATCACGAGAAGCGGCACGCTGATGCACGCGGCCGTGCCGTTGACGCCGAGGAATACCAGCGGCCGTACTCTCAACACACCGGCGGCGACGAAAATCATGGGCCGGAGCACGGGCAGAAATCGCCCGATGAAAATTAGTTTGACGCCGTGGCGGGCAAACAACTCCTCGGCGGTCAGCAGCCGGCCAGGGTTCACCAGCCGGCGGAAAAAGCGGTGCTCGACAATGCGGTGCCCGAAACGCCGGCCCATCGTGAAGAGGAAAATGTCGCCGGCGAGTACGCCCAGCAGTGCTACCGCGATCATAACCGGAAGCGAGGCCCGCTCGATGTGGCACAGATACCCCCCGGTCAGGAGCGGAACGTCTTCGGGCAGCGGCAATCCCAGACCGGCAGCCAGGAGTACCAGCAGGACTGTCAAATACGGCCATTGTTCATAAGACATCGTAACCTCGACGGGACCTCGAGTCGTGGCGGCGTTGTCGTCGGGCAAGGGTACTGTTTGAACCGCGAGCTTTCAACGGTTACGCTGACGTTCGGCCGGCAGCCAGGGCATGGTGGCCGCTATAATCCAGGACCTGATCCTCCGGCGGGAGTATTATTCGTATGCTGCGCGAGAAGTGGTATAAGGGAGGCCTTCGATTTACCTGCACCGAGTGCGGCAACTGCTGCACCGGTGCGCCGGGCTACGTCTGGATGACGCAGGAGGAGATTCGGCGTGTCGCCGAATTCCTCGGACGAGACGACGGCTGGCTGCCCTCCGACACGCTGCGGCGCGTCGGGTTCAGGTATTCTCTGACCGAAAAACCCAACGGCGACTGCGTGTTTCTGCGCAGCGACGGCAACGGCAAACGCATCTGCAGCATCTACCCGGTTCGGCCGCTGCAGTGCCGGACGTGGCCTTTCTGGTCGTCTAACCTCAAGAGCCCCGGCGACTGGGCTGCCGCCGGCGAAACCTGTCCCGGAATGAACAACGGCAAGCATTACGATTACGTCCAGATCGAGACCATTCGAACCCAGAAGAGTTGGTGAGCCCATCTGGGCCCTTACTCATTCGGGCTTTTGCGTTCGGCTTTTTTTACGTCGTTTGAACGCTCAGGTTTGCCTGCATCCGCGAACATTCCTGCCCTCCTGCAACCCATGCTGCTGAAGCCCGAAGACATCCCGATCACCGTCCTTCGCGAAGCAGCCGGTCGTCCCGAGATCGTCGCAGCCGTGCGGCAACTGTACGACGAGGCAGACCGCCGCATCGCCGCTCATCTGCCCGTCTGCCGGAACAGGGGCGAGTGTTGCCGCTTCGGAGAGTTCGGGCATCGGTTGTACGTCACTGCGCTGGAGGTGGTTTACTACCTGGCCTCCGCGGATCAAGGCGCAGACGCCGAGGGCCCATTGCCCGTGACGCAGGACGCTTGCCCGCACGCGCGGGACGGTGTCTGCCACGCTCGTCCGCGGCGGCCGCTGGGGTGTCGCGTGTTCTACTGCGATCCTGCCTCTCAACACTGGCAGGGACCTCTGACCGAGGAAATGCTGGCCCGGCTGCAACGGCTCCACGAGGAATTCCAAGTTCCGTACTTCTATGTGGACTGGCTGACCGTGCTGCGCGCGCTGGCCACACAGTGACATCGACATTCAGGGGAGGGAGTCGTCATGAGACGTCCAGGTCCAACCGCTCTGGTGGCAGTTCACCGGCTCGGACTCGTCGTGCTGGTTCTGGCCGTCGGCAGTGCTCTCGCTGCCGCACCACCGATCGAGCCCGGCGCGGGGCCTGTCTTCTTCGATCCGCTCGATGCAATCTGGAATCTGGATTCCATCGCCACACCCCGACCGACGGTGCAGGCGGGCTATTTCTCCAGCTACGACCGGACCGGCGAGAACGACGACGGCTTCAAAGGCACGTACTCGAGTCTTTACGAACTGCCGAGCGGTGAACACGTGATCGTCGATCTGCAAGGCCCGGGCTGCCTGTACACACTCTGGTTCACCGGACCGGATGGCGGCTACAGCCTGCCCTGGGGCAAGCTGCGCATCTACCTGGACGATGAGCCTGCCCCGCGGCTGGAGTGCGCGGGCGAAACGTTCTTTTCCGGTGAGGTGATCGGCTTTCCGCGACCACTGGTGGCGCACTCGTTCATCTCCACCGGCGGGAACGTGAGCCACGTACCCATCCCCTTCGCCAAGCGCCTGCTCATCACCACCGAGCGGCGGGCCGGCTTCTACAACGCGTATTACCATCTCTATCCGCAGGGCACACCCATCGAGAGTTGGAACGAACGTGAAGACCTCACCGCAGCCATTCACGCGTGGAACGCCGTGGGGGCGGCTCTCGCCGCGAGCGAACGCTTGCAGCGCATGACCGTCCGCATCCAAATCCCGGGCGGGAAGAGAGAGTCCGACACGTTCGAGCTGGCCGAGCTTCAGGGCAGCGGCGTGCTGCGGGCCATCCGGATCAATCCCGCCCGCCCGTTGTCCGCGTTCGTGCTGAACAACACATGGTTGCGCATCTGGTGGGACGGCCAGGAGCACCCCGCGGTGGATGTGCCGCTCGGGCCGTTCTTCGGCAGCGGCCAAGGCGAGGGCTGCGTTCGGGCGCTGCCTATCGGCATGACTGCCAGCGGCGAGTACTACTGCTCGATTCCGATGCCGTTCCAGTCTTCATGCCGGGTGGCATTGCAGTGCAAGCACTTTGAAGCCGTCGGCGAGATCTACTGCGAACTGGATGTCTCGCGCGACGAGACGCACTGGCCTGCGGAGGGCCTGCATTTCAACGCTTCCTGGCGGCGGGAGCAACCGGCTGCGCAAGGACGAGACTTCATGATCTTGGACGTCCCGGCTGGACAGGGCGTGTATCTAGGGCACACGCTCATCGTGGAACCCTACGGCCCGGACAACAAGCAGTGGTGGGAGGGAGATCTGCGCGTCTGGACCGATCATCGCCGCCATCCGATCCTGCACGGAACCGGCCACGAGGACGAGTTGCTGGGCGGCTGGTCGAGCCGGTGGCTGCAGGGTCCGTACTCGCTGCCTTTGCACGGTCTGCCCGTGGTACGGCTGTTTGACGAGCGAGCCGACTCACAATGGAACGGCGCGATGAGCGGCTACCGCTTCTTCGCCGGTGGCATCCCGTTCCGCGACGGCATCCGTGTGAGCACCGAGCATGGGATGAAGAATAGTGTGGTCACCAACTATGCAGCCGTCGCGTACTACTACCATTCACCGAAACCGGCCATGCGGCTCACGGACTCGCTGGATCTCGGCAGGTTGGACGATGAATGGGCGCATCAGTACGTCGCCGATGGCGGACAACATCGCGAACTCACTGCCGTGTTCGAGGCGGACGATGCGTTCGGAGGACAACCATCGGCTCCACACGTGCAGGCTGGAAGCCCGCGCCACAACCAAGCCGGAGGCCCGGACCATCCATCGCCGACCACGCTCGTGGGCCGCTTCGGCCAGCAAGTCGAATCATTCTCCATGCGGATCGATCCTGCCAACGGGGGCGTTCTGTTGCGGCGTGTGTACCACCAATCCGCCGGCAAACATGCCGCCCGGCTGTTCGTGAACGGCCAATTCGTACAGATCGCCGACGTTCCCGAGTCGTTCACCGTCGATCGCTGGCGCGAGCAGGACATCATCCTTCCGGCCGGCCTGACTGCAGGCAAAGATCGCCTGGACATCCGGTTCGAACGTCTGGCCGGCGAGTGGAATGCGTTCGGCTATCGTGCTTACAGCCTGCTCGACTCTCCACAGCACGATCAGGCGATCAAGTGAACGGATTGATGATCTCCAACCCCGGGGGGCGGGCGTCTCGCCCGCTCGTCGCATCCAAGCTGAAGCCGTGCGCTATAGATGGCAGGAATGGTCGAGGCGGGCGAGATGCCCGTTCCCCGAGAAGACCGAAGATGGGTAACCGCAGGGGCATCAATCCCGGTGGTGACCGGCGCAGTCCGTCACAGCTTGCGCAGCTCGTCGTGGACCAGCTCGATCAGCGGACGCAGCGTGCGGGCGCTGAAATCGAACTCGAGTCCGGCGGCTGCCCACAGCTCCGGCAGCGGACGCGAGCCGCCCAGAGCCAGGGCCTGGCGGTATTTCTTCAGCGCATTCTGCCCGTCGGTGCGGGCGTTCCGCCACAACTGCAGCGCGCCGATCTGGGCGATGCCATACTCGATGTAGTAGAACGGCACACTGAACAAGTGCAGTTGCCGCTGCCACGACGCCGCCCGGAATTCCTCCAGCCCGCTCCAGTCCTCGATCCCGCCGAAGCGTGTTTGCAGCTCCAGCCAGAACTGCGTGCGCTGGTCGCGCGTATGCGTCGGGTTGGTGTAGATCCAATGCTGGAACGCGTCGATGGTCGCGATCCAAGGGAACATGTTGATCACGCCTTCGAGCTGTTCGCGGCGGGCTCGCACGAGGTCCTCGCCCCGGTAGAACTCGTCGAGGTGATCGTATGCCAGCAGTTCCATGCCCATCGAGGCGACCTCGGCCATCTCCATGCCTGTGTGCCGATACTGCACGAGCGGCTCGTCGCGGCAGGCGACGGAGTGAAACGCGTGGCCGCCCTCATGCAGGAGCGTCTCGACGTCGCGATGCAGGCCAACGGCGTTCATGAAGATGAACGGGTGACGCTGCTCGTCGTACGTGGTCTGATATCCGCCGGGGGCCTTGCCTTTTCGGCTCTCCAGGTCCAGCCAGCCTGCCGCCACCATCTCGTCGAACTGTCGCCCCAACTCGGGGTCGATGCGATGAAACGTCTTCGAGCACTTGCGGCAGAGTTCCTCGGCCGTCTGGAACGGCGCCAGTGGCGGACGGTTGCGGGGATCGACCGCCAGGTCCCACGGCCGAAGCACGTCGACGCCGAGCTGCGCTTTGCGCTCCTGCTGGAGCGTCCGCTTGATGGGAACGACCAGTTCCTCAATCGCCTGGTGGAACGCGAAGCAATCGTTGGGCGTGTAGTCGAACCGCTCGTACGCCTTCCACTGATAATCGCGGAACGTGTCGAGCCCGGCGTTGCGGGCCATGCGCGTCCGCAGCTCGATCATCTGGTCATAGATGTCGTCCAGGGCCGCGGCGTCTTGCAGCCGGCGGGCGGCCGTGAGCTTCCACGTCTCCTCGCGCACGGCGCGGTCGGGCTGCTCCTGGTAGCGCGACATCTGCGGGAGCGTCTGCTCCTTGCCGTCGTACTGGACGGTCATGGCCCCGGTGATCTTCTGGTGCTGCTGGTCGAGCTCGGCATCCTCGGTCTGCAGCGGAACGTTCTCGTCGCGGTAGAGCTCGACTGCCGCCGCCGTGCTGCGATCCAGCACCCGGTAGCGCTCGGCCGGCAGCCGCCGCCGCGCCGGGGCGTCCACGTACCGCTGATTCAGCGCGTGCCATCGCGGCTTGCACCGCGGGGCGATCTCCTGGATGAAGTGCAGGTAGGCCTTCTCCCGCTCCGGGTCGTCGGTTTGGCAGGTCATCAGCACGTAACGATGGTTCTGCTCCTCGTTGAGGCAGGCCATCAGCTCGCTCTGATGCAGCAGCCAGGCCTCGATCTGCTCGGGCGTGTCGATCCGTTCGGCGTCCAGCCGATCGAACAACGGCTCGATCTGGCTCCAGTCGCCCATGTCGGCATCGGCGGGGACGAACTGCCGGGGATATGGTTTGGTTGCACTGGCCATGAGGTCACTCCTGTCAGTATCTCGTCGCGGCAAAGTCTATGGCATCCGTCGCCGTTTTTGTAGCGGCCCCGGGGCCACGGGCCTGACGGTCTGACGGCCTGGCGGCCGGGCCTGGGGGCTGGGGATTGGGGCGTGGGGATCGAGCTATGAGCTGTGAGCCGTGAGCCATGAACTGGCCCGTGCCGTGTCCGCGGCCGGTCTCGTCTGGACGGCGGTCCTTGGGGGGCGGGCGTCTCGCCCGCCCGGGATCGGGCGTGCGACGCCTGCTCTCATACGCAAGCATCGCACGAGCTCACCGCTCATAGCGAACGGGATGTGGAGCGTGCACGCACGACGCTGGTACTCCTGTCAGGCGCGGCCAGTTGGGTCCGCAGATTGCGCAGATTGACGCAGACGAAGAACGACGCGGGTTTCGACCGCAATCCAATGCCGCACTCGTTTCTTCCGGCTTACAGCTTATAGCTGATAGCTTACAGCTCGCGAGCGCTAATCATGGCTGCGCCGCGGCGGCTTAGGGCGCTGCCCACGACGTGATGCCGCTGACGAAGATGGGGCAGGAGTAGCCGGCGCCGTAGTTGCCGGCGCGGTCCTTGGCCCGGACCTGAAACTGCAGGGCCTCGCCCTGGGCACGGGCGGGGATGGTGAACGTGGCCATATCGTTAGGGCTGCAATCGGCCTTGTAGGGCCACCACAAGCGGGTGGCCGGCGGAGGCGGGTTGTCGCGAGGCGGCTCGCCCTCGTTGTCCGGGCGGCGCAGCTCGAGCATGTCGGGATTCTCCCAGCTCCAGCAGACGTTGAGTCGGATGGAGTCGGCGTCGAGGTTGGGATCCTCCACCGTCCAGGTGATCACGAGCTCATCCTCGGGATAGTACACCGGCTGCTCGGGGGCCACGCGAACGGTGATGCACGGCGCGACCGTGTCGACGTGGTAGATGCGGTGCGGGACGGTCTCTTGCGTGAGCGATTCGCGGATGCCGGGGCCCACGAATCGAATGCCGTAATCGCCGTCATCGCCCGCCACGAAGTGGAAGTGTGTCTGCCCCAGGCCCAGGAAGCCGGACCGGGCCCAGGCGCCACCATTCGTATTGGTCCACCACACGGCAATCCGCGGAGCACGGTCGAGATGAACTTCATTGTCCGGCCGATCGATCGGAAAGACGCGCCGGTTCACGTAGTAGTGCGTCGGATAGTCCGGGTTGGCCTCGGTCACCGGCCGTGGCATGGCTTCGGTGGTCGGCTGAAAGTAGAAGGGGGCGTCGAAGGCCCATTCAGGAAGCGTCTCGCCCGGGTCGGGCGGCATCGCCGCTTGCTTGGCATACTCGGGCTGATTGCACGCCGCCGCCAGCAGGGCGACGACCAAGGCCGATGTCGTTGCAATGCAAGATTTCAAGGCCGGCTCCTGTCCGCGGGATCGCTGCAAGCCCAAATTCTTCCCGCAGTGCGTGTTATCGGATGAACCAGGCGTGATCTTGAGGGCTCCGCCGACGAAGCGATCCGTCGCGGGGGCCATCCATTTCGGCAAGCATGGGGGCAAGTTCGGCATGCGCTCGTGGCCGCGCGGTTTTTCACTGTTATCAGACGAGCCGATCAAAGGTTTCGTTTTTTTCAGTGTTGGCAACCCGATTTCATTATCGGCCCGTACGCTCTCCGAAGTACGCTTCGCCCGACGCAGTGTGGGGGAATACCAGACCGTCCGTTCATACATCCGATCGCAGCCGCTTCTGGCAGCCGACCGGTCATTGGAGTTCAAGACCGCAACCACCGATCCTGCTTGTGGACCGAGGCGCCCGGCGATAGTCCCGCGCGCGAGCCTCTGGTCAGCAAGGGGGGAACGGTTTGACTGTGCTTGCCTGCCCAATCGCGCCATCCGCCCGTGCAGTATCGCGGTGCCAGGCGGTGCCATGGGACATCACCGCCATCATCCTGGTCGTCGGACTCATGCTCTTCTACTACACCGGCGTGGTCGCCTCCGACGATCTGGGGTACCTGCGGGTGTGGGAGAATTTCCCCACGCCACCCGCCGCCGGTCCATTGGGCTGCGACTGGTACTTCCCATGCCGGTTTGTGCACTGGATTCCGCTCACACTGGCGACCGCGATTCTTCCGAACCATCCGTGGGCGATGGGCGCTGCGAGCCTGGTCGGGGCCATTGTGTTGTTGCTGACCATCCGTTCATTCGCTCGCAGACATCTGGGCTTGGGAGAGATTCCCACCGCCGGGGCGGTCTTGGCGTTCGGCCTGATGCCAACCATGGTCTTATCCAGCTCGGTGGCATTGCCCGATCTGACCGCCGCCGTTCTCGCATGGCTCGGCATCTCTGTTGTCGCTCCCGCATTGTTGGAGCGTGAAGCCCGGCATGCCGTTCTGCGTTGCCTGGCAGGCGGATTCCTCATTGCTGTCGGTTACAACGCCAAGGAATCCACGCTCGCGCTGGTGGCTGGGCTGGGGTTGTTTGTGCTCCTGTGCCGAACGCGATGTGCCTGGGCGTGGTGGCGATCGCTCCTGCTGGTTTCGGGAGCCGGCTTGTGGCTGGGGATTGAGACACTGGTGCTTTGGATCGTGACTGGGCGTCCGCTGGCCCACCTGGAGGCCGTTCGCGCCGCCCACCGGGCATGTCACAACCCTAATGTGCAGATGACCATCACGGGCCTGCTCAGCTATTGGACCGACTACGTGCGCTGGCTGGCAGACGCCGGCTCCGACTATGGGCTTACCGGACCGGTGACGCTGGTGGCAGCGGTGGCCGTGGTGGTTTGGCGCCGAGCTGCCGGATATCTGCTGTTGTGCGTGCTCCTCCCGGTATCGGTGTACCTGTCGGTGGGCAGCGTCGAATGGAAGCAGTACGTTCCCATCTTCCATCAGTCGCATTACCTGGTCGTGGTCCTGCCGGCCCTGGCTCTCATGGTCGGCATGATGCTCCAGCATCTGCAAGGCACGTTCGCTCGTTCGACGCGGTGGATGGTACCGGCGATGATCGTGATCTGTGCCTTGTCATTCACGGGGCCCGATCGGATGGCGAACAAGTGGTCGAACGCGAAGACCTTCGCCGCCGGCTATGAACTTATCTCCGGCTGCGAGGCCCTGAGCGAGCCGTCGGCTCGGCTGGTGGCGGCCGGCCTGACGCGTAATCGCTTTGCGTGCCTGCCGCGATGGCTGGACTGTCCGCAAGTTGAACTGGCCTTGCCCGCGCCCGCGACGCGCGAGGAATGGGTTCGCCGATACGGCGGCGCCTACGTCATCACTACGCGATTTGATCGCGTGGGAGACGGGCTGGCCAAGCACGATCGCCTGACGCTCATGGGACCTTCGATGGCGGCCCTGAGCACGTTCGAACGGATCGCTCGTCGCGAGCCGTATCGTGACCGTTCGAGCCGCACCTGGGCCCACATCACAGGCCAACCCGCTCCCACCGTGCCGGGCCTGGCGGTTGAGCTCTGGCGTGTGCCGAAATCACTCCACGAGCCGCCACCTCCAGCGAGCGGTGGTGTGCAATCGGCGACCACGGCCACCCGCGCAGATGTCGCGTCGCCATACTGAGCCGTGAGTAACTGTTTATTCCGGTCGAGTGGTAAGCGAAGCCGCCCACTGGCGGTACTCGGCCAAACAATCGTCGGGGCTGACGAACTTCTTCCAGACCAGCCGGGTGCGGTAGCCGTACTCGCGATCCTGAACGACTTTGCGGATTACGTATTCAAAGTCCCAGGCCGGACGCGGGAAACGATCGAGCTTGAACTTGAACAGGCTGAAGCGAATTTCGTCCTCGGCGCTGCAGGTTCGATCGAACATCAGAATGAACACCATGTCGCGGGCCGCCCGGCCATAGTAGAACGGCAGCGTGTATCGTGGGTTGTCGTACGCCCAACTGTTCAGCTTAAAGCTCAGGTCCGCATCATATTCGAGAGCGGCGGCATCGACGTGCCGGTAGGTGCCGCCGCCGTTCCAGTCCGGATGGCCGGGCAGACCGTCGGCGGCAATCCAGGTCTCGGGCTGGCCGGGGCCGGCGATGCCGCGAAAGTGCAGGGCGGGATCGATCACATCGTTCATGTAGTTGCAGAAGAAAAAGATGGCGTATCCGCGGCGGCCGAACTTGGCGGCGTCACGCGGTCGGCAGCGGAACTCCACGTCGATGTAGTGGGGAGCGACCAGCCGATACGTCAGCACACTGTCTACCGACCATGGATCGTCGGCCGCTTTGCGGACCAATTGAACGCCCGGTCCGTCGGCCAGCGGCCGCATCGTGAACGGGCCATGCCGCGGGCTGAAGGCGTTATGGGGATTCTCGTGGCCGCTGATAATGTGCTCGAAGTTCATGCCCGCTGATGCGCCGGGCGAGTCGGGGTCGAAGGCGTCGAATCCGGGGGCGGCGTCACGGTTGAACAGCGAGTCGATGCCGCTCAGCACCGCGGGCGACTCGTGATTGTCGCGGAACGTCGCGGACAGGCTGCCGTGCTCGATCCGGATCACGTGCGGCGATTCGGCCGGCGCCGCCGTAGTCAGCCACAACAATGCAACCAGGGCGATAGAAACCGTCCGTGGCATCACGACCTCCTCTCAAGCCAAGCCGACGAGTGTCGAGTCTCCACGCACCGAGTGTGGTAGGCACGGATTATGATTCGTGGTCCGGCGGGGCGGGAGCCGGTCAAATCTGCTTTGCCGTCCGGACGGCGCATTCGAAGATCACACGGCCGTCGGCCTCGGCGTCGAGTGCGGCGACGTTCCCGCCCGCGGTGGCCTTGCGTCGCGTCCACAACGGATGCTGCGTGGCATGCACGTGGCGTTCGGGGTGAGGCATGAGGCCCAGCACGCGGCCGGTGGCATCGGTCAGCCCGGCGATGTCGCACTCACTGCCGTTGGGGTTGATGGGGTAGGGGCCCGGCTTGCCTTCACTGTTGCAGTACGTCAGGGCAATGCGGCCCTGAGCCTGCAACTCGCGGCGGACGGTTTCGTCGCGGGCCACGAGCTTGCCTTCGGCGTGAGCGATGGGCATCTGGAGGATGCGGTCGGCTGGGAGGAACGGCGTCTCCTTCGGACCGGTTCGCAGGCAGATCCAGCGATCCTCGAAGCGGGCCGAGTCGTTCTGTGTGAGCGTGACGGCCTGCCGGCCGGCGTCGGCGCCGTTGCCCAACGGTCCGGGCAGCAGCCCCGCCTTGACCAACACCTGGAACCCGTTGCAGATGCCCAGAACCAGACGGCCCGACGCGATAAACCGCTCGAGGGCGTCGGCCAGGTGGTGGATCATCTGCCCGGCGAGGATTTTGCCCGCCGAGATGTCGTCTCCGTAGCTGAAGCCGCCCGGGATGGTTAAAATCGCGAACTCGTCCAGGAGATTTGGCCGATCAATCAGTTCCCGGACGTGCACGCGCTGGGGTACGGCCCCGGCCAATTCCCAGGCGTGGACGGTTTCCTGGTCGCAGTTGGTACCGGCAGTTCGCAGAACGATCACTTTGGGCTGGCTCATGCACCTAAGTGTAGAGTCAGCACGGAAACACTGCAAACGCGCCGGCGGCGGCAAACGTCCGGGTGGCGTGAGCGTATAGAACAGGACACACAGCGGCTCACTGAGCCGGACCGTTCAGGAGACTAGCAGTGAGATCACCGCTTGCGCGCGGCGTCGTCTGGGGCTTGGCAGTCCTGGTCTGCATCGTCGGCATCTGGCTGAGCATGCACTTGGCCCTCCTGCATTACCGCACGTCGACCAAGGACACGGGCGGTCTGCTGGGACAGGTGTGCACGAGCTTCGCCACGTCCAGTTGTGAGAAGGTGGCCCAGAGCCGGTATGCGTGGTTCCCGCCGCTGCCCCCGCCGCAGGAAAAGGACGCCGCTTCCGCTCAGACCAAGCCCGCAGGGACCGGCGACGCCGAGCAGGACATCGACGTTGGCAGCTCGACTGCGTCCACTGAGTCTCACATACCGCGTGTTTCGACGGCGCAACTGGGCGTGATCTACTTCAGCTGCATCCTGTGCTGGCTCGTTTTCACGGGGCCGTTCCCGGCCACCCGGACGTGGCCGCATGTGGTTTTCTTCCTGGGCACGCTCGCCGGTGTGCCGGCCTCGGCGTTCTACGAATACGTCATGTGGACGCAACTGGAGGCCTGGTGCCCCCTCTGTCTGGCCACGCATGTGGGAACCTTCTTGTTGCCGGTATTCGCGTTGTTGCTGTGGCCGCGTCGTGTGTCGGCTGCGTACGTCCCACCCGTCCTCGCGCCGAGTTCCGCGGAAGGCGGAGGCTTGTTCGCTCCCGCGCCGGCCGCACCGCCACGGCCCTGGATCGACGATGGGCGTGGCTGGCCCACCAACTACGCCATCTTTGCGGCCGTGACCTCGGCGATTTTGCTGGTGGGGACCACGCACTTTTTCATCCTGAACCGCTCGTCGATCCACAAAGGGCTGTCGGACAAGTACTACAAGGAGATGTTCGAGAAAAAGTGGAAGGCTTACGAAATGGACTGGGAGCACAATTTCGTAGCCTGGCGGAAGCAGCCCGTACTGGACATTCCGGTTGAAGGCAGGCCGGTCCGTGGGCCCGCGAATGCGCCGCAGACCGTGGTCGTGTTCAGCGATTTCGAGTGTCCGAGCTGTGCCCGGCTCGAGGATTATTTCAAGAAGTCCGTCCTGTCGCGCAGGCTGCCGAACGGTCAGCCTGTCTTCAAGGTGATTTTCAAGCACTGGCCCATCTGCAAGGATTGCAACGACCGGATGGAGGGTGTCTCGATACATCCGGCGGCATGCGACGCGGCCCTGGCGGCCGAGGCGGCCCGGCTGGTCGGCGGGGACGAGGCTTTCTGGAAGATGCACGACCTGCTGTTCGCCAACCAGAAGGTGTGGAAGAAGAGCCGGGACTTCCTGCCGTACGCTCGGCAGATCGGGCTTGATGAAGCGGCCTTCCGCAAAGCCATGGCCAGCTCGGAAGCGCTCAGCCGCGTGCGCGAAGACGTGAACGACGGTGCCAACATGGGACAGGATCTCGCGGATCCGGCCCAGCGGGCGGCGCAGAAAGTGGACAGCACGCCGACCATCTTCGTGAACGGTCGGCGACTCAACTCGCCGCAGTTCGGCAGGACCTGGACCGCCATCATCCAGTTCTCTCAGATGATGCAGACGCAGCAGACGCAACAGACCAAACAGCCGCCGCCGGCGACGCGTCCGGCACCGGCGGCGCCAGTGGCACCGTGAGTGTCGCCTTGGGGCATTTCTCTCGCACGTGGCGAGGCCACACGTTCCTGCCGCAAGCGCCGGGCGTTAAACGGGTTTCTTTCACGATCGGGTGAACCGCATCATGATTGTCAGCAAACGCCGCTCCGGGGTTCTGGTGTTCCTGGCCATCCTGTTGTCGCTGGCGGGCATGATCGTCAGCGGCATTCTCCTGCAGCATCATGTGGTGGCGCAGATCGGCGGCGACCCCTTGCTGGGCGGCGTGTGTGAAGCAACCGCGAAGTTCAGTTGCGACGAGGTGATCGCCTCAGAGTGGGGCAAGATCACGCTCGTGGCCGGCGAGCGGCGGGCTGTGATCCCGACGGCCATGGTGGGCTTTGCCTTCTTCGCCGCGGTGTTCGCGTGGTTCGTCTGCATCGGCATGCCCGAGGGACGCCGCCGGTGGCTGCACGTCGTGCCCACGCTCGGCTTGTTGGCCGGGCTCGCGGGGGCGGCGGGCTTCGAGTACATCATGTTCGCCGTGCTCGGCAAGCTGTGCCCGTTGTGCATGGCGACGCATCTGGCCATCCTGTTGCTGTTCGTGGTCACGCTGCTGTTGTGGCGGCGAGGCAAAGCTGCCCCTGTGGCGGGCAGTTCGGGTGAAGCAGGGGATGCAGCGAGGGTTCCGGCGGCGCCGTACCCGATCGGCCGCATGCTCCTGGCCACGCTGACGTTGGCGGCAGTGACCACCGGCCTGGGTTGGTTCATCTACAAGGCACAACTGCACGCCGGCTACGCCAACGAGTACTACGCCCGCTGGCAGGACTACAACAAGGACACGCGGTTTTTGTACGACCAATTCCTGCAGCAACCGCGTGTGGACATCGCCATCCATCCCGACGACCCCGTGCGCGGTCCGGCTGACGCCAAGCACACCGTGGTGGTGTTCTCCGACTTCCTGTGCCCGTTCTGCAAAGGCTTGGCGTCGATGCTCGAGCAGCGTGAAAAAGAGTTTCCCGGCGAGTTCCGGGTGGTGTTCAAGCATTTCCCGCTGGACAAGAGCTGCAATCCCGATCTGAAGAGCAATCTGCATCCGGGGGCGTGCGTGGGGGCTGCCTCGGTGGAGGCCATCCGGTTACTTGCGGGCAACGACGCATTCTGGACCATGCACGACTTCGTCTTTCGCGGCACGAAATTCAGTGCCGAGGCCATGATCCAGCAAGCCGAGAAGATGGGGATCGCCCGCAGCGATTACATCGCCACCATCCAGAAGCCCACCACCATGGATCACGTGAAGTTCAACATCGCCGAAGGTCGCAGGCTGGGTCTGCAGTCCACGCCCAATCTGTTCGTTGACGGACGGCAGATGACCAAGGGGTGGGGCGACCGGCACCTGTGGCGATACCTGCTCAGCGATGAGACGCTGAATACACCATCGTCGCAGCCGGCAACCACGCAGCCCACGACCACGCAACCGGTGTCGGCGACGCAACCGGCCACCTCTCCCGGCCCGTCACAACGGTAGTCAGGCCGGTGCGACTTGGCGCGCTAGTCAAGCCCATTTAAGCAGGCGATCCGGCCAACCCAGGAGCATTTCTGGCTTCCACGGCGGGTCATTCCTCCTTCGCGAGGCCGGCGATCGAACCGCGGATGAGGGCGTCGAACTGGGTGGCGTCGCACTGGCTCATGGTCTGGAGCCAGAACTGAACCTGGTCCTCGGGGCCGCGCATCTGGCGGATTCTCACTTCCATCCCGAGGTTTTCGACGAGGGCGGGGGTGAACTGGCCGCGGCGGCAACGGAACTCCAGCCGCAAGGCGTGCGGATGGTTGGTGATGAGCCGGCCCCAGACGCCCGTGATACCCGGATGGCTTAACGTGACCATGACTTTGCGCGTCCAATCCTCCTTGACGGACGGATCGATCTTCTTGATCCGGCCCAGCACCTCCACAATCAGTGAGCCGCGCCACTGGATCTGGCTGCGCTTGGCGATCATCTGCTGTCCCAAGTGCCACGCCTTGCCCGCGACGCGCCAGGGCTGGCGGACGGCGACGTCCTCGGCCAGCTTGCGCACGAGCCGCTGGTACGCCTTGACCGCCCGCTGAATGAATTCGCGGCAACCCGCGGTGGCGATCTCCGCCTTGCTGTGGACAAGCATGCGGATATCGTCAGTGAGCCGCCCGGAGTGGCGAACGGTCACGCGGGGCTCGCGGCCGTAGATCGGCAGGTTATCGCAGTTGTCGAGGATCTCCAGCGGTACGAGCCTACGCACTTCGGCGGCCGAAAACGCCCGTGCGGGCACGCGGAACGTCACGTCGAGCAGCCAGGTGTTGCCCGTGCGGGCGTGGAAGAACCAGGGCGTCTGCGCACCCGGCATTTTGATTTCGACCGTGCTGCGGCTGTTATAGTTGGTCGGCGCGAATCGGCAACCGCCGATCCGCCCGGCCTTTTCGATCTCATCGATGAGCCATTCGAGGGCTGCGCCCTCCCATTGGCATGCCTCGCCCCGATGGGCCACGCGATCGCGCGTGTGCCAGGCACGGCCATCGATCTCCCAAGGCATGCGGGCTTCGCCCAGATCGTCCTGGTCGAACGCCGGTTCGTTCGGCGATTCCTCGACAGAAATCTGAAAGGTTTGCCGCGAGGCCTTGGGTTCCCGCTGGAGGATTTCGGCGAGGATGCGGCCAGTGTGCGAGCGCGGGTTGGCGGCGACCTGCTCGGGCGTGCCTTCGGCGATGATCTCGCCGCCGCCGACGCCGCCTTCGGGACCCAGGTCGATGATCCAGTCGGCCGTCTTGATCACGTCGAGGTTGTGCTCGATGCAGACGACGGTGTTGCCCAGATCGCAGAAGCGATGGAGGACGTCGAGCAGCTTTCGCAGGTCGTCGAAGTGCAGGCCTGTGGTCGGCTCGTCGAGGATGTAGAGCGTCTTGCCCGTGTTGGGCCGGCCCAGCTCGGCGGCGAGCTTGACTCGCTGGGCTTCGCCGCCCGAGAGCGTGGGGGCGGGCTGGCCGAGTGACAGATAGCCCAGGCCGACGTCGGCGAGCGTTTGGAGCATGCGGCGGACCTTGGGCTGATTTTCGAACAATGTGAGAGCGTCGGCAATCCGCATCGCGAGCACGTCGGCGATGCTCTTGTTCTTGTACTTGACCTCGAGCGTCTCGGCTTTGTAGCGGGTCCCGCCGCAGGCCTCGCAGGTGACCCACACGTCGGGCAGGAAGTGCATCTCGATGCAGCGTTGGCCGTTACCCTCGCAGGCTTCGCAGCGGCCGCCCGGCCGGTTGAAGCTGAAGCGATTGGCGTTGTAGCCGCGGACCTTGGCATCGGGTAATCGGGCGAACAACTCGCGAATCAGATCGAACACGCCGGTGTACGTGGCCGGATTGCTCGACGGCGAGTTGCCGATGGGCGACTGATCGACGTTGATGACTTTATCAACGAACTCCACGCCACGCAGCTCGTCGTGGCTGCCCGGTTCGACAGTTGCCCGGTGAATGCGGCGGGCCATGGCGTTGTAAAGCACGTCGTTGACCAGCGAACTCTTGCCGCTGCCCGACACGCCGGTCACCACGATGAATCGGCCGAGCGGGAAGCTGACATCGACATTCTTGAGGTTGTTGTGCCGCGCGCCGATCACCTGCAGAACGTGGCCGTTGCCGGCGCGGCGTTCGGCCGGGATCGGGATGACGTCCTTGCCCGCGAGATATCGGCCGGTGAGTGACTCGGCGACCCGCTGTAGCTTGTTGGGTGGAGCAGCAGCGACGATGCGGCCGCCATCGCTTCCGGCCCCCGGCCCGAAGTCGAGGACGTGGTCGGCTGCGGCGATCACCTCGCGATCGTGCTCGACCATGAGCAGCGTGTTGCCCAGGTTGCGCAGATGAGCCAGGGCAGCGAGCAGGCGGCGGGTGTCGCGCGGATGCAGACCGATGGTCGGCTCGTCGAGGACATAGAGCACGCCGGTCAAACCGCTGCCGATCTGCGAAGCGAGGCGAATTCGCTGCGACTCACCGCCCGAGAGCGTGGGCGCGGACCGGTTGAGCGTCACGTATTCCAGGCCGACATCCACGAGGAACTTCAGCCGGTTGACGATCTCGACGAGGAGTTCGCCGGCGACTTTTCGCTGGCGAGCGTCGAACTTCAGCCCGCGGAAGAACGCGAGGGCGGCATCGAGCGGCATGCGGCAGACCTCGACGATGGTCTTGCCGTTCAACCGCACCGCCGCCGACTCCTCGCGCAAACGGCCGCCGCCGCACGCCTGGCAGGGGATCTCGGTGGTCAGGTGACTCAGCCGCGTGCGGTACTGCCAGCTGGACTTGGTCGCCTCATCGATGGCGGGGTAGAAGCCCTTCCACTGGAAGCGGAACGTGCGATCGGGCTTGGAGTTGGCGCGGCCGGACTTGCCCGGCTCGTCCAGACGGATCTCGTACCAGTGGCCGGCCGTGCCGTACAAGATGCCCCGCCGAGCTTCGTCGGGCAGGTCGCACCAGCGGGTGTCGAGGCTGAAGCCCAAATGGTCGGCAACCGCCGTCATCATGCGGTTGAGCAGGGGGTTCTCGTCGAACTTCTCCCAGCCCGCGACGGCGCCGCCGCGGATGGACTTCTTTGGCTCGGGCACGATCAGATCGGGACTCGCGCCTTGCTGAACGCCCAGGCCCTCGCAGGTTGGGCACCAACCCAGACGGGTGTTGAACGAGAAGTGGTGGGGCGTCAGCTCCTCATAGCTCGTTCCGCATTGCGTGCACGCCCGCCGCTGGGAGAAGCGGATGTCGGTCGATCGACGGTTGTTCGGCGAGACGGCGGTTCCATTCTCGGTTCCCGGTTCGCCCGTCTCCACCGGCGCGAGCGTCATCCAGCCGTTGCCCAGCGACAACGCCAGTTCCACGCTGTCGGTGATGCGCGAGCGCTGATTGGCGCGGATGACAATGCGATCGACCACCACCTCCACGGTGTGACGGCTGCGACGGTCAAGCGCGGGGGCATCCGCGATTTCGTATACCGTGCCGTCCACGCGCACGCGAGCGAAGCCGTTGGCCTTCTGCCGGGCGAGCAGGTCCGCGTAGCTCTCATTGCCCGCCGGTTCGATGGGGGCCAGCAGCAGGGCCTTGGTGCCGTCGGGCATCGCGAGGATGCGATCGACGATCTCGTCGCAGGTCTGCGTGCCGATGGGCAAATCGCAGCGTGGGCAGTAGGGCGTGCCGATGCGGGCCCACAATACCCGCATGTAGTCGAACACTTCGGTGACCGTGCCCACCGTCGAGCGAGGTGATCGGCTGGTGGTCTTCTGCTCGATGCTGATGGCCGGCGAAAGGCCCTCGACTCGCTCGACCTTGGGCTTGGCGACCTGGCCCAGGAACTGGCGAGCGTAAGAACTGAGCGATTCGACGTAGCGGCGCTGGCCTTCGGCGTACACCGTGTCGAGGGCGAAGCTGCTCTTGCCGCTGCCGCTCACGCCGCTGCAGACGGTCATGCGGCCACGAGGGAACCTCACGTCGATGTTCTTGAGGTTGTGCTGGGCGGCGCCGACAACGGTGACCTCGGTGAGCTCGCCGTTGCCGGTGCCGTTCGCACCGGAACCGCGGGTCTTGGCTCGCGCGGTCTTTTTCGACGGCCGGGCCGCCAGATCCGTGCGGACTGAGACCCGCGGCGGGTTGGCGAATAACTCTGCCAACGCCTGGCCCGTGTACGACTTTTCGCAGCGGGCGACATCTTCGGGCGTGCCTTCGGCCACGAGGTATCCGCCGGCTTCGCCGCCCTCGGGGCCCAGGTCGATGACCCAGTCGGCCGTCTTGATCACGTCGAGATTGTGCTCGATCACCACGACGGTGTTGCCGGCATCCACGAAGCCGTGCAGTACCTCGAGCAGCTTGCGGATGTCTTCGAAGTGCAGGCCGGTGGTCGGCTCGTCCAGCAGGTAGAGTGTGCGGCCGGTGCTCTTGCGGACCAGTTCCTTGGCGAGCTTGATGCGCTGTGCCTCGCCGCCCGAGAGCGTCGTGGACGACTGGCCCAGCTTGATATAGTCCAGGCCCACGTCGTGCAGCGTCCGCAGCATGCCGGCGATTTTGGGGATGTTCTCGAAATGCTCGAGCGCCTGCTGTACATCCATCTCGAGCACTTCGGCGATGTTCTTGCCGCGGAACCGAATTTGCAGCGTCTCGTGGTTGAAGCGATGACCGCCGCACACCGGGCAGGGCACCCAGATGTCGGCCAGGAACTCCATGTCGATGCGGTTGGCCCCGTTGCCCTCGCACGCCTCGCATCGGCCGCCGCCGGACGGGCCGGCCGGCACGTTGAAGCTGAATCGCCCGGGCTTGTAGCCGCGGACCTTGGCGTCGGGCAGGGCGGCGTAGAGGTTGCGAATCTCGTCGAAGACCTTGATGTACGTCGCCGGATTGCTCCGCGGCGTGCGGCCGATGGGTTTCTGGTCGATGTCGATGACCTTGTCGAGGTGCTCGAGCCCTTCGATGGCGTCGTGCAGCCCCGGGGTGACTTCTTCCGCGCCGTTCAGCCGCCGCGAGAGTTCCTCA